>Ga0123342_1007467_pt1 | contig 14411 bp, 6 predicted proteins | sample Turbeawhitnodule_FD_89960 | JGI IMG/M metagenome (GOLD analysis project Ga0123342, IMG submission 89960) | Root nodule microbial communities of legume samples collected from Mexico - Turtle bean Mexico white nodule | ecosystem: Host-associated > Plants > Roots > Nodule | place: Mexico: Nepantla...
ATCATACACATAAAGTTCTCTTTTTATTTTCTTATGTATATAATTATATAAATATATATATATATATATATATATATATATATATATATATATATATATATATATATATATATATATAGATAGATACATATATTTCTGTCTTCAAAATCAACTAACGTGAGGTGTGCATGTATTATTTTTCAAAAGTCTTATCAATACTTGATATAGTAGGAGAAAGTTTTAATACCTATATAAAAAAAGATGGCAACGTATAAGTATATTTATAACGTGTGATATAAAAGAATATAAATATGGAGAAAATTTCCTTTCATGTTCACATTTTTTTTTTGTCTTAGCATCCACTTTACAGCTTCTTTTAATAATAAAATATAATATTTGACTAATAAAAATAAATATCAACTAAACCTTTAAATAAAATAGCAATAATTTTATTATTAAAAGAAAATATAAAAAAATAATAGTTTCAAAATATCATCACCCACAATAATTACAACAACCCACCAACTACACTTCCAATGCGTGTTGAAGCTATTATTGATCCTAAAAATTAGGTAATGTTTTTGTGTGAATTATGAACTTGATGCAGTGCAAGCTTCAACATGGGGCCATACTAGTTAAGTCGTTGTCGGGAAATTGGAGGAATAATATAATGCTACCAATCATAGACTTTTTTTATATTAGTTTTTAACCAAATTGGATTAAACTTTATACTATTATTATCAATCATATTCTATACTGATAATATCATTATGGTGGGTGAGATTATAACATGCAGTGAGCACTGTAAATTGCTTTCTTGTGTCCAAAAATTTTATGTTTTCCGTTCTGAAAAGTTTCTTGTTTATATTTTATTTAGGTATAAGAAGAGAAATATATACATATTTGAATTCAGTTGAATAAGTTTCTTGAAAAAAATAAAAAAAAAAAATACGCGAAAGCAACGTACAATTACAAATAAATCAATTACAGAAAATAAACAACACATAATTTAACGTGGTTCCTTCGCCAACTATAACCTATATTCATACAACCATTCTAACTAAAAAACCTCTAAAATGATTACAATCGATTAAAAATCACCTAAAAGGATAAGAAGGATAGTTATTCACAAAAATAGCATATAAGTCAACCTTCCAGTCAAAAACGAAAAAAAAAAAAAATCATTCTTAAAATAATGGAAATATAGGTTACATCCTACATAAGTCTTAAGGTTTTTATAAGAAAATATTGCTTTATTTATTTTTTGAGATTGCGTGTTTGTCGCCGTAAGTTATTGGTTTCATATTAAAAATTAGTCTTGATCATAATATTTTACATATATATATATATATTAAATATATTTTATTAAATTAAGAAGTTTGTGTGTTTAAACTCACAATATTTATTTGATAACTTTTTAAGAATAATTTTCCTATACATTATTATTTTTTAATATTTTAGAGCTTAGCCAATCCGTTAATATTATAATTTTATAAAACTGGTGAATACTTTAATATTGCTAGAAGATAAAATACATTCATTTTACACTACTAAAACGATAAAAGTGTTCTTACAAGGTTGGATTCCTCTTAGAGTGACTCTTTCTATCCTTGTCTTTCGGTTTCTTTCCGGCGCGGTGGTCTCTAATTAGTTCTTTTTTTTATCGAGATGAGTGGAGAAATCAGCAAAGGCACTCTTACGATCAATTTAGTCTGAGTCCAAGGTCCAGGTGAGTTGAGGGAATGAAAAATTACCTAGCGCTGAGTCTCTTTCGGATGGGTCTCAATTGTTATGAGTTTACTCTTGAATCTAAAAATGGCTCAATCATGATTTACCACTGACGTGACTTAGTTACAATTAATTGTGGATTTAGAGTAGTGTTTGGATTAAGGGAATCATTCAGCCTTCTCAGTAATCCGATAATACAAAAAGTTATTTTTTATTTAAAATTTTAATATTATATTATTAAAGTTAATTGTAAAGTGAGAGTAATTTTTTAGGATTGTCAAAGTATTCTTTCTGTTTTTATAAAGTAAGATCAAATGTCGTACATAATTTTTTTTTCTCTCGTGAAAGAACGTTCCAGACTTTGTGGGCGACTAACTTAACTTATTTCTCAGTCACCCTAATCCTTATTCCCACTGAATCCCAAAAAGCAAGACAATCCCAAGTTCCACCGCAATCCCTGTTCTCGGTCTAATATACGAAATCATAAACTGAACCTCCAGCTAACCGTTCACATAATGAGGTTTGTCTCCACAACTCAAACAAGGGTCATCAAGCAAGGGTCAGCAGAGAACCTTCGTCAAGCATATGTGACATTTTTTTTATCAGCTGAAGCATTTGTGACGTATAGTGAGAAAAGTTTTTAGGTTGAAGGGGAACTAAGGGCATCAGGTAGGGGACCCTCTGGAGCCTTTCCTCTTTATCACTATAGTTAAGGGTCTAGCTAGAATTATAAGGTAAGCAAAGATATCAAAGATGCTAAATGTAGTGAAAATTGGGATAATAGAGTAAGAAATATGTATGTTACAAATGACACATTTTTTATATGGAAGAGAAATATTGAAAATAGATTCACCATCAAAGTTGGGTTAAGGTGTTTTATGGTCATATCAAGATTCAAGATTAATTTTTATAAGAGTAAGTTAGGAGACATTGGGTTAAATAAAAATCAACCACAAGGATTTGTTGCTATCCTAAACTGCTTAAATATGTCAATCTTATTTACATATTCAGGAATTTCAATAGGGGATAATATGAGGAAAGTAAAGATGTGGACCACCATGTTACATAAGATTAGGAAGAGGCTAGTGGGTTGGGGGAGGATATAGTTTACCATTGGAATGCTAGATCCCATTTCATGCAATTCTATCTGGGATGAGCTTCTCAGAAGACAAATAGGAATTGGGGGTGTATGTGGATTGTTGTGGTTGGGAAATTCTGGAAACAAAGGAATTTTATTATCTTTAAGAATGGTCGAGTGGATTATTCTGATATTTTTTCTATGGCTCAACTCAAGATGTGGACATGAGTCACGAGTAAAGTACATGGTGTTTCGTTTACCTATACCCAATGGTGCATGGACCCAAAATCTTTCATACATCATAACAAATAAATAAAATATATCCCTACCAAATATGGATATGCATACAAATACTAAGCAAATTACAAAACAATCATTTGATTAATAGACTGAAAAGAAAATGGTGAACTAAACAAAACAAAAATTTGCGCATGGCAGGACCCTAAACCCTAATTAACTGTAAAAATGCCTTGAAAATAATAAAGTACACAATAAACCGCATATAAAAAAAACCCAATATCACTAAAAAAATATCAATTTAGTCCATCATAAATCCTCAATCTAAGCAATCCCACAATAAAGTCAAAATGAACAAAGACTAACGTAACAAAGTCAATAGATAACCACGAACTGCACCATCCAATAGCGCCAACAACAACACTGCAATCAGCACTAGTAAATTTCCAATAGAAAACTCCAAATCACGTAATCATTCCTTCTCGTACAACCCTTAATCCTCCTTCCCCTAATTTTCTTCTCCTTCAATGTTCAACAGACACATAAATTTTCCACCTCAGCAAAATTCATATACATGATGTGTCACAATGAAACCTAATTGTATAGTGCATGTGTACATCATTGTGTCAATCTGTGTGTTACATCATCATCATCTATTTAACGTCATTTAAGTCAATTTAATAAAAAAGACCAAATTGCATCATTTTAAAAGACCTTGTAACCAAAGTGAACTTTAAAAATTTGTACATCAAAGTAAAAGCGACCAGAAAGGTATTTAAGCCTAAGAAATAATATTTGCAATCCATTTCATTCTCCCTCATATTACTAGCTTCATCATACTTTTAACCGCAGATATTAAAAACATCAATATTATGTCTAAAGAGAACAACACTTAATTATTTTTTTAGTAACATGCACAATAGGAAAAGAATATTATTTTACATTACTGAACTTATCTACAAATCTCAAAACAATAGTCTTTTTTTTTTCTATATTCACCACGACTCTCTCTCAAAATATCAAAATAGACAACTACACCACGACAACCATGACCAAAATCATTTGTATTAATCTTGATCTTATCCACCAAGAAAAAAACTCAAAAAAAAAACCCTCAATGGGATTAGAAATTTTCCCAACCCTAGTGTTGATACCAAAAAATTCAAAATAGGAACACATGCATAAATTTTTTTAGGCATTACTTGATAACCTAATGAAGCTTTTAACAAAGTAAATGGCAGTCTTCAAAGTAATACTTTGCCTAAACCTTGCATAGTTCATCATCCTCCAAATAAAATAAATTAGAGTAGTAAACCTAATGTGTAGAAGACTTAATTATAGAATTTGAAACAGAAGAAGAAAGGCAAGACAGAATTAGGAAAAAAATTGTTGGAACCAAGATCATAAATTATTTTACTTAATTTGATTTAGTGATTTATAGATTTTTTTCGTTGTAAAGTGAATATTAAAAAGTAAATTAAAATTATATTAAAATTTAATTATTCTTTAGATTCATATACTTTTATGAAATTTTATCAAGAAAAAATTAAATATTATTTTCAATTTATAAATTAATTACTTTACCACTAACCATTTTTAGATTTTAATTAATATCCATTTTTATTAAAATTAAATTAATTTTGTTTTTATAATTTATTATATTATTTAATTTTTTTCTTATCACGTTAATCAGATATAGTACAAACATTTTTCCTAACTCACTCAATTAAAAAAAATCTCACTTTTCACTCTTTTCCCCTACTTTTCTTCCCAACCCTCGATACATACACAATCTATACACTGCGGTAACGTCCCACCATCGTTGGACCGGGTAAAAGAAAGAGGCTTTGATTTTCAAGCTCACCAATTGAAAAATAAAGATTTGAGCCCACAGAACCTGTTTTTTGTAATTCATTTGCCAGTGTATCAGCTCATCCACGCGCGCTCACACACACACCAAGTGTTTGATTAATTGCGTCACCCAACGAAGAATACAAACGGTTCCTAGATTATGAATCGTAAGCATAAACGACCTTGGCAGTGCTGAATGTGGATGCACTTGAGGTCGTTCTTCTGCGAGGTTAACCTGTTGAACAGGTTAAGCTCGCAAGTGCAATCTCGTTCCTATGCCCGTCGTCGTGAACCGTTTCTCACAAAAGTTTCTCACTACCTCCACCGTGCCAAACTCATTGACTCCATTAGACTCACTCTACGCTCTAATAACCCCAACTCTTCCCTTCCCTCTCTCATAAACCACCGTCTTTTTGACTCTTTCGTGCTCACTCATGCCCTTCGCTCTGCCCCCTCTGCAGATTGTGCTCTTTCCCTTGTCCATGCCCTCGAAAAGAATTCCAGTTTTTCCCACACCCACCACACACTCCATGCACTTGCAACTGTGCTTGCCAAGGCTGGTAGATGCTCCGAGCTCAAATCCCTCATTGATGCTATCCGAGCCAACCGATTCGGCACTATTCGGATCACCTTCATGAATCTCATGCAGTGGCATGCTGCAGCTAAGGACCTTGACACTGTTCTTCAAGTGTGGGAAGAGTATACACTGGAGAGCAACCATCTCTGCACTGAATCATATAACATTGTTATGGCTCTTTATGCTCAAATGAAAAGAGACTCGGAGGCTGTACGAGTTTTTCAGAGGATGATTGATGAGGGGTCTCTGCCGAATTGCAGAAGCTGCACTATAATAATCGAGCACCTTGTGAAGTCCCGGAAGTTATCCGAAGCATTGGAAGTTTTTAACCTGTTGCCTTTGATGAGGGTCAAACGCACTTTGAAGCAGTACTCCGTTCTGCTTGAGGGTTTTGTAGGTAGCAAAAGGTTTGATGAAGTGAGAATTTTAGTTCATGAAATGCAGGTTGATGGAATACTTCCTAGTAGAGGCGTGAGTTTGTTGCTGCAGCAGATGAAGGAGGAAGGAATTCTTGAGGATACGGAGCAATTACTGCGAGGAATTTTGCCAGATGAGAGAATCAGGAGTGTAAGTTATTCTATTGATAGTGGTGATGAGGCAGAGGATGAGAATGAGAATGAGAATGAGGGTGAAAATGAGAATATAAATGATGCTAGTCAATGTGATCTTGTTGATGGAGTTCATTTAAAACCGTGGCTGGACCCACGGGCTTTGGTCAGTGCCTTGCGGAATTGGAGTCCTGATGAGGTAGCAGCACTGGAGGGTGCTAACTTTGTATGGACAACAAGGTTGATTTGCAAGATGCTTAGAAACTTCAAAACACCAGAAGCGGCATGGAGTTTCTTCTGCTGGGTTGCTAATCAAAGTGGATTTATTCATGACATATACACGGTACAAAGAATCATGACCCTACTAGCACGCCATGGACGTACTGACTTGGTTAATACACTCATCTCCAAGATCAGAATGGAGGGAATGAGACTACCATTCAGCACCATCAGGCTGATCATTGACTTTTATGGGATTTCAAAAAATGCTGATGCTGCTATGAAGGTTTTCAATGATGATCGAATTCTTTGCGGTCCCATATCAAATGTTAACCTGATGCTGCTGTATTCGTCTCTTCTAAGAACATTGGTGAAGTGTGGAAGAAACTCCGATGCCTTGGATATGCTTGATGACATGATTTTAAATGGTATTTGCCCAGATATCCAGACATTTTCAGGCCTAATGCTCTACTTTTCACAGCTTGGGGACATCAAAACAGTGCAAAAGCTCTTTGCAATGGTTAGGCAGAGCGGTCTAGAGCCAGATGCTTATTTGTTTAAGGTATTAATCCAAGGTTATTGCAAGTCAAATAGAGCTGCACTAGCATGGAGGCTATTTGAAGACATGAAGAATTCTGGTTTATTGCCTGACTCTGCCACCAAAGAGTTGCTAGTGAAGAGTCTCTGGAAAGAGGGGAGACGAAGAGAGGCTGCAGCAGTGGAAGAGAGTTGCGAGGAAATAAATACGGTTCTTCCACTTGCATTGCAAGGTCATGCATGGACTGTCAGCTCTGCAGATCTCACAAGAGTTTATAGTATTTATTCTAACTCTTTTGCTTAAAATGGGGGCTAGAGTTGTCCATCGGTCTATACGATAGGTGTGAATTTCTTCGTACATGAAATCTCAGCACACATTATTACAGATGACAAACAATTTTTACAAAAATTTGGCAATTGTTTTATTGCCATGACAACAACTCCTCTCACATTAGTATGTATTTTTCTGCAATATCAAGGATTGTGGTGACTGCAATAGGAATTGGGACCATAATTTAGAATCAGGAAAATAACAATAGTACTGGAGAATGTTTTAGACGGCGAGGTTGACTACAAAAGTTTAGGTTGTTGTATTTTTTAGATTTCTTAATATTTGTTGTAGGTTAGGACGTGGGTTGATACTCAGAAATGAGCCTTTATTCTTATGGCTACCAAATGCTTCGTTGTATACACTCAATCAAGCTCTTGTTTAACGTGTGGAGAGCTGCATTCAGTCGCCTGCTGACTTCTACAATTTGCAGGGAATCTAATAATTAACATTTTTTTAGTTGTTATTGGTTATCTTATAGCAATTTTCAACTCCTTTTATTTTTCATACGAATGTACTTGGTTACAAATTTCAGTTGTCAATAAACAAGGGATGCATGCACTCGGGTAGTGAAAGAAAGGGTGACGAAACAACGTGTAGAGAAACAGATACGGACGGCATTTGAGTGAATAATCAATTTGATTTATGAAGTATTGTGCTCTCATCAATGGTTCTTAGAGTAAGGAAAATTACTTAAAAAGCATGAAAAATTATGTAAGTGATGCCTTAAATGTTGAAAAAATAACCTTCAAATGGGTTCTTGGACTTTAATACATCAATTTAAAGACTGATCTAATAAGTATTCAAAATTACTTCGACTATTTTGTTACTTTAAAGACTGTTTAGAAAGGAAGGTAATAATTTGAGGACAAAAATGGTTGATTTGTTTTCAAGAGTAAATGGATGATTTTTTTTAAGAGCTTGTGTTGCCAATATAAACTATATTACATAAGACTTGGCTATGTTTCATAAATGGGGAACATAGAAAGAATTTGAAAGATATATACATGCTCATCATTGCAATTATAATCCCATTCTTTTGCAACAAACCCCTCACTGGAGGAATAAGCACGAGGGTTTCTTTTTGAAACTATATTTTCATTACCACGCCGATTATGGTTTTGTTTTTAAAAAAGAATGCAAAATTAAGGGAAAAATATTTATTTAAATTGTCTTTCACTTTTGAAACTATTAGATATATAATATCTAAACACATTATAATAATTAAATTAAATTTTAAAAGATGAAATATAAATAAAAATTATAAAAATGTGGATGTTATAAGAGATTATTATTTGAGCAAGATTTTCTTTATAGTAATATGTTAAAATATTATAAAAGGGTCTTACTTCATTAGAGAACCTTTAAGCTCTTTTTGACTCACCGTAAATTCTGCATTATTAAACTACATAAAACAGTTTTGCTCCTTTGGTGTGAAATTGTTGGTTTCTATCTTTTTGCTTTATCTGATATTGTTTCCCGTTCTGATAACTTCTTCCAAACTTTTCTTTCCTTCAACTTACTCTGTAATTTCGTTTAATATTTCATCTCTCATAGTATCATTTGATATTTCATCTGATAACATCATTTGATAAGCGTTTTAGTTTAGTCCGAAGTGTATTCTCAGCTATAAATCTTACAGCCTCCTTTGCATGCAATATCTATGTAGCACAACACGGAGATGACATGGGTATAGAGACTTATACGGATACATATACTTATACATGTGTAATCTCCAAAATGTAGAATACGGAAACACAAATCTATATTTATATTATTATAAATTATATAAATTAACTATCAAGATTTATGTGAATAGAAGTATTGTTGAATTTTTTCTTTATGACATAAAGATGTTTTCGTTTAAAATAATTTGTTCCTTATTTTTATAATTACAATAAAAACTTATACAAATTAAAGTGTTTTTTTAAAAATAACTGTATTTATCTTTTATCAAATTAGGTTGGAATCGTGTTAGAATTATTAAAAATCTACAAAATAATTTTTGAATTACGCATCCAGTGATGTTCGACACATACATACCATTTGGAATATCCTTTTATTACTATGTTGAATCATGTGTAAATTACAGTCGCTAATAATGGTCTTGGTAAGTCTTACCAAATCTACCCCTATACCAAGATATCATCAAGTTTAGTTGGTGTATTGGTGTTGGCTTGCTGGCTAACATCGTGCATAGATAGAACTGATAGGTACATTAACTTGCCGTCCAAAACTTTGATTAGGCATTACAATACTCTATTGCCATTTTTTATATATCATGCGCATCAATTGCATACAATTTGTCTAATATAAATATTGACGTGTCCACTGTATCCAGGATTCGGAAAGCCAAAAGGAAATTTAGTTAAAGCTAATGACACAAACAGGACCATATTTTTATATTAAGCCAAAAGATATTTTTATTGACAAAGAACTACATATCAACAACGACGATTGCCAGTGATAGTAGACTGCCTCATAACTTTCATTTGTTCACAACTTCACATCAATGGCTGTCTTCTTTGTTTCTCTTACTCTTGGTGCTCAGATTCTTTATGTGGTACTCATGTTTTTCACTTGTATTGAAGCTCAATCACAACAGACCAATGGAACAAACTTTTCATGCCCTTCCAATTCACCTCCTTCATGTGAAACATATGTGACATACATATCCCAGTCGCCAAATTTTTTGAGTCTGACCAGCGTATCTAATATATTTGACACGAGTCCTTTGTCAATTGCCAGAGCCAGCAACTTACAGCATGAGGAAGACAAGTTGATTCCAGGCCAAGTCTTACTGATACCAGTAACCTGTGGTTGCACTGGAAACCGCTCTTTCGCCAACATCTCCTATGAGATCAACCAAGGTGATAGCTTCTACTTTGTTGCGACCACTTTATACCAGAATCTCACAAATTGGCATGCAGTGATGGATTTAAACCCAGGTCTAAGTCAATTTACTTTGCCAATAGGCATCCAAGTTGTAATTCCTTTATTCTGCAAGTGTCCTTCAAAGAACCAGCTGGATAGAGGGATAAAGTACCTGATCACTCACGTCTGGCAGCCCAATGACAATGTTTCCTTTGTAAGTAACAAGTTAGGTGCATCACCACAGGACATATTGAGTGAAAACAACTATGGTCAAAATTTCACTGCCGCAAGCAACCTTCCAGTTTTGATCCCAGTTACACTCTTGCCAGATCTTATTCAATCTCCTTCAGATGGAAGAAAACACAGAATTGGTCTTCCAGTTATAATTGGTATCAGCCTGGGATGCACACTACTGGTTGTGGTTTCAGCAATATTACTGGTGTGTGTATGTTGTCTGAAAATGAAGAGTTTGAATAGGAGTGCTTCATCAGCTGAAACTGCAGATAAACTACTTTCTGGAGTTTCAGGCTATGTAAGTAAGCCTACAATGTATGAAACTGGTGCAATATTGGAAGCTACTATGAACCTCAGTGAGCAGTGCAAGATTGGGGAATCAGTGTACAAGGCTAACATAGAGGGTAAGGTTTTAGCAGTAAAAAGATTCAAGGAAGATGTCACGGAGGAGCTGAAAATTCTGCAGAAGGTGAATCATGGAAATCTGGTGAAACTAATGGGTGTCTCATCAGATAATGATGGAAATTGTTTTGTGGTTTATGAATATGCTGAAAATGGGTCTCTTGAAGAGTGGCTTTTCGCCAAGTCTTGTTCAGAGACATCAAACTCAAGGACCTCCCTTACATGGTGCCAGAGGATAAGCATAGCAGTGGATGTTTCAATGGGTCTGCAGTACATGCATGAACATGCTTATCCAAGAATAGTCCACAGGGACATCACAAGCAGTAATATCCTTCTTGACTCCAACTTTAAGGCCAAGATAGCAAATTTCTCCATGGCCAGAACTTTTACCAACCCCATGATGTCAAAAATAGATGTATTTGCTTTTGGGGTGGTTCTGATAGAATTGCTTACTGGCAGGAAAGCCATGACAACCAAAGAAAATGGTGAGGTGGTTATGCTGTGGAAGGACATTTGGAAGATCTTTGATCAAGAAGAGAATAGAGAGGAGAGGCTCAGAAAATGGATGGATCCTAAGTTAGATAATTATTATCCTATTGATTATGCTCTCAGCTTGGCCTCCTTGGCAGTGAATTGCACTGCAGACAAGTCTTTGTCCAGACCAACCATAGCAGAAATTGTCCTTAGTCTCTCCCTTCTCACTCAACCATCTCCCGCGACACTGGAGAGATCCTTGACTTCTTCTGGATTAGATGTAGAAGCTACTCAAATTGTCACTTCCATCTCAGCTCGTTGATTGAGTGAAGCCAATCTAGTTTCTCACATCCAAGATGGTACTTTTTTTTAAATAATGATTGCACCTTAGTCAATAATGATGAACTTGGTTTATGGGGAGTTTTCAACATTTAGTGTTTCCATCCCTGTTGTTCTTTATGTTTGAGGTAGAGTTCGTAAAACGAATAGCAATTGCAGTTCTCCTCAGACTAAATTTGCTTATTTCTCTGTACTTCTTTTATATGACAATTGAAAGTGAATCAAATGATGGAGTTGTTTATTGCATGTCCAAACAAATTAGAGAAAGAGAATTGAGTTTAAAGTATATGTTTCTGTCATTGCATTAAGCTCATATTTCATACCTCAAAATCACAATATTGCAGAGAAGAATTCAGGATTTTGTTCATCCACTCTATAGTTGATTTGTGCAGTAAAAATGTACTCCTTAGGACAGATTCATTTTTAACTTATGATGAGGCACAAAGTAACCTAGCAAATTTGTGCAATATTATAATATGGCTCTAGGTTTATAATATTCTATAGACAGCTCTAGAATATTAGATGATGATGCTGCAAGTCAACTAGTTATTCATGTAACAGGAAGGGCGTTTTAAAATAAATAAATGAATAATATGATAGACAGAAGTTTCCTTGTTGCTCCAATCATAGACGGAGCTACCAACTCTTGGTGGAAAAAAGAAACTAGTACCAACAATAGGAATCCCTTTGAGTTGTGGTTCAGGTCTCTGGAGAATCTTAGGTACACATTACTGCTCATGCCTACTGATAGCTGGCAGAGTTCTGCATCTCAAAGCTGCTAGTGAAAGTTTTGAAAATTATGTATGGTTAGGTATGGGCTAATGATGTATTTCACAAATTGAGAATTTTTCTAAAACTATATTATAACTTTCGTACTATTATTGTAATTTTTTTATATCATTTAATTATAAATTTACCCTTTATTATATACATTTATATTTAAACCCATCACATAAAAAATTTATAGAAATTTAAAGATTTTCAAAACATCATTTTTCTTAGGTATAAAATTAAAAAAAAATAAGTGAGTATGACTTTCAGAAAGAAAAAAAAAAGTTAAACAATACAATTAAAAAATCCAAAAAATATTATCAATATTAGGTCAGAGGAGTATCACAGTCACTTATATCAATTTTTCTTACTCGTTCATTATATAAGAATAGAAAATTTCTACATATTTTGTACTCTTTATTTACATAAACATAGAAAGTTTTTAAAATATAAAATAGAAAGTTGAAGTGTTGCATGATTATTTTAAAAACTTTTTTGTTTTGAAATTGTAATAGAAAACATTATTTGTCCAATTAAATCATTTAGAAAAATTAACTATTTCAATAAATTTAAAAAATTCACCAATTTCATAATTCACTCTTTTATCTTTGCTATTGTAACATCTCTAGTTACATCATCTAAAATATATACATAATTAAATATATACATATACACATACATGTATTATCCATAAAGTATTACAAAATATATTTTGTAATACATAAACTAATTGTTTATAAACAATTCAAAGATATAAAAAAAAATTCATATAAATACACAAACTAATTGTTTTAATTACATATATAAATAAAAAAATTACATATGATTTAATATAAATAGTAAACTATTAAACTATTATCAAATAGTATTTCCAAAACAAATTTCAAATTTCAAAGTTTAAGTTTTTTATTTTGTTTAGCTTGTGCAAAAATAATCTTGTTTGAACGAAAGTGATATTGAGAACAAGTCCGATTGAGCAAGAATCATCTTGCTTAAGCGAAAATAGACCCAAGAACAAACTATACACACACTAAACAACTTAAATAACCTTTATGTAGATTATTTATAAATTATAATTCTTACCACACAGATCCATAAGAGTTTTAATAATAATAATAATATGTTTTCTAAATACATAGTATACCATAACCGTAATATCTTTTTTTCTTATTTTTAATTTAAGAAAATAAATGTCTATTGATAATAGTGTATAATATAATTTAAAGTGTAATTTTATTAAATAAAATAAAAAATAATTAAAATGTATTTATATTTGAGATCTACACATGAATACTCTTTTTTATAGGAATTATCTTCAAAGCTACTTTAAAAATTGGTTGTATTTTTAGGAATCATCTTATTAGAATTTTATGGCATCTCATAGTCTTTCCGTGAATATGTCCCTATTACGACTTCAAGAAAAACATGTTACTAAGGACGTATGAAACACTATTGAAACCCAGAAGACATGCAATATGGGTACTAAAGCTTGAGGACATACTTGACCAACGAGTCAGACAGTTAATTGATCATTCTGGTTTTGGACATTTGTTAAAATTTAAGAACATTGACTTCAATCACGTACTACAACATTAGTGGAAAGGTGGAGAACAGAGACTCGTACCTTTCACTTTTCTCTCGGTGGAACAACTGTTACTTTGGAAGATTTGGAATTGGTATTGAGTTTACATGTTGATGGACAGGCTGTCATCGGGATTACTAGTGGTGATTTAGTATATTTGTGTGAGTAGTTGCTCGGATTTATACCACCCGCTATAGCGGTGAAAGAAAATGCAATTAATTTGTCTTGGCTTAACAACACTTTTTAGGAATTGCCACATATGCAACCGATGATGTTATTGCTCAACATGCTCGAGCCCACATGTTAACACTTATTGAAAACCTATTTATGCCTGATTCTTCAGGTAGTAAGGTACATTTAATGTATCTATTATTGTTGGCTGACTTGAACAACGTCAGGAATTATATTTGGGGGTCAGTTGTATTGGATTCTCTGTACCGTGCGCTCGATCATGGAATAGGCTTTAATCTAGATAATATTTGAGGTTGCACGCTGCTTTTACAGTGTTTGGCATGAGAACACTGATGACCTTTTACGGCAAGTGCACCGCGTTTGTCAGAAGTAATAATTGTCCCTAAGGACGGATATCGATCCCACAAAGAACAGTGAATCATCGAGTACAATATTCGCTAAATATAACAACAGAACAATAA
>Ga0123342_1007468_pt1 | contig 14409 bp, 10 predicted proteins | sample Turbeawhitnodule_FD_89960 | JGI IMG/M metagenome (GOLD analysis project Ga0123342, IMG submission 89960) | Root nodule microbial communities of legume samples collected from Mexico - Turtle bean Mexico white nodule | ecosystem: Host-associated > Plants > Roots > Nodule | place: Mexico: Nepantla...
ATGGGTCATACAGCAAAAGGCAACCTTACACAATTACAAGCCTACATACAAGATCATCTAAACCTATTACAAACTTCAAAGCAAACTAGCTATTTTTCTACATCAAACACACACAACACTAGGCAGAGAAGAGACTTCATCCATCTTCAACACTTTGAACCCTCCATCCCCCACCATCCCAACATGAGAAATGGAAGAGTGCTCGTCTAAAGTCATCAAGGACATGGACTTTTGAGGAATCACAACGAACAAGTGAATAAATTGTAAGAAATATGTTTTGTATGTGTTATTTTAAATTCAATTTGTTTTGAAGTTTGACAAATTCTTTTCATGTGTTGTAGGATTCTCTTGTTGAGCAAACAACACATGGGACTTTTAATCCATATGGTCGCAGGGATCTTCTTAATGTTGATATCGGACGACCTGAGCACCCTGGACATGTTCGTGTTGTTGGATATGGGGTGGGAATTCACTCATACTTTGAACCCTCATCACATAGCAAGGAACATTCTTTCAGTCAACCTAGCTAGGAATATTTGCTACAATTACGAAAAATAGATAAATATTGAGGTAACTCAAGAGATTAAAGAAAGCATAATGAAGGAGTTTAATAAGCAGATGGATAGTAAGTTTGAAAAGCAGTGGAAGGGTTTAGGACTCTCGCAAAACCAACTACTATGGTAAAAGATAACCCGCCTAGTATTAAGAGAGTTAACACTTAAAGGAGCTGTTCAACGGTTGATCTATCGGGGGATAACACTTATGCAAGTTATATGTTTATTATGGTTCTTCCACCTGATTCGTTACCCTAAGTAAGTGTTTTGAAGGGGTCCCCATGTAACTACCTGACCCATTCAACGGGTTAAATCATGGTTTCAACTGGTTAAATGAGTGTTGTGCTAACAATTTTTTGAAAACTTGTTTCAACTGTTTTAAATGAGAACAAAACTGATTTGACTATGTTATGTTGACTTAAGCGGCTAGATTTCAAATGCTATAAATATAGCCTTCTTTCAAATGTTTTATATATAAGTTTAACACAATATTATTGAATCAAGAAAGAGTTTTGAAGATTCGCTTTTTGAAAGAAGTTTATCAAAGTTTAGCAAGATTGTTGTTAAAGCTTTGCTCTGGTGCAAGAACTGATCATAGGGCTTCTAGTTTTGTAATTCCAGGTGTTTTCTATTGCTTAGTTTCCTGTTATTGTACTCTGATAAACCTGTGTAAGTGTTGGTAAAATCCTGTAAAGTCAATGGGATTCTGGCTTGAGGTGTGAAGTTTTGCAAAGGGGGTGAGTAGGCTTTGTGGGATTCAAAGTCACCTCTTTGTGATGTGTTGTAGTAATCTGTGATTGATTGCTAATGGAATACTCAAAGGTTGTTCTGAGGACTGGATGTAGCTCAGGGTTAAGTGAACCAGTATAATCTGTTTGTGTGAATCTCTCTATCCCTCTCTCTATTATAATCTGTTTGATATCTGATATGCTGTCATAATCAACCGGTTATTTCGTATTTTCAACCGGTTGATATTCATGCTTTACAAACTACTTATACTTGCTTTTGTCTCTATAATATAAACAACCGGTTATATCGTAATTTTAATCGATTGTTTTTCTGATAACAGTTTTATTAGCTTCTTTCTTTTGGTTTCTCTGATTCTTCTTTCTATATTTCATTAAAGAAATTCATTATTAGTCATTATTTGCGAAAACCTTTCATAAACAATTCACCCCCCCTCCCCCCCACTCTCTTATTTAAGCCATCAATTCTAACAATAAGTTCTTCCTTTTGGTCTTTTTAAAAATATAGAATATGTTTGTAAATAATTTGGACTCACTTTAGGGGTCCAAATAGCAAAGATAGGCTAGAATAAGGTTCCTTTAGTATAATAGGGGGTGTAGGTAGCATTTTAGCTTGTTCCTAGCCCTTTTGGAAGGCATTTTGACCTATTTTCTAGAAGGACAAGCCTAGGATGCGGGTTTGACTTAGTCAAACCCTAAGGCTGCCCATTTTTTCCCTTTTCCCATCCTACCCCTTTAGCTTGCTCTCCAAGGCTCCTTCACCTATAAATAGAAGGCCTACCTAGTGTATTTTTCAAGTTGAAATTAATAGAAGAAGAGTTACTCTACACAAATTGTGTGAGGTGTTAGTCAGGCTTGTTCCTCTTAGTCTTTAGCCTTATCTTGTGAGTTTTTTAGAGCTCTCAAGTGCCGACTTCCAACACTTATCTTGGAGTAAATTCATCCTCCAAGCGGCGTGCTCACTTTCTCAACTCCATTCTCATAAGCTTTCTTACTCCTTCATCTTTCCATTTCCTTTGTCATTCATTTTATTCATAAATATGTTCTTGTTTGATTTCCTTATGTCCATTCGACCATTGTCATTTACTCTTGCTTTCCATGCTTAATTCCGCACCTATTCTTGTCATCATGTTCATCTTATCAATGTCTTTTCCTTTTGCCTTTGAGAAATGCACCTTCACATCTACTTAACCACTTGGTTAAGTTAATGTCCAGTGGGGATTTTCCTAAGGTCTTCACTCTTAAATTCCTAAAATCTCAATCTAAGTAAAGTGTCACACCATAAAATGAACAATTCTAAAATCAACTTACATCACAATGTGACACAATGTGCCTATTCCTTCTAATTTGATAAAGGTCACGGTGGAGAAGGTCCTTTATGGTGATGTTGTAGATTTTGTGTCGACATTAGAGTGACAATTGTAGAAGGGGCATTACATACTTTCATTGTCTGGCCTAGATACCAATGTTTTTGGAAGGCATAGTGATGTACCGTTGTACTTTCACATGTCTTATTTGTTGGACCTTGCATCTGAAAATCAGGAGATTAACATAACAGTTCTGCAGTTATGGATCATGTAAGTTCAATTATTAAAATATTTTTAACTTTTTATTTATTATATATATTAGTTATAATTTATTTGAAAATTTAGGTATATATTTGTCGATTATGCTTCAATGAGGGGAAATAAGATACATATGGGTTTTTAGACCCTCAACTCATTCAATCACTTGGTAACAAAAAGTTAGAAACACAAACATACATCACCAATTCCTTAAAGAATGGAGGAAAATGAATTTATATTGCTCCGTATATCCATGAGTAAGTCTATATTCATTAAATAAGTTCTACTAAATTATTGAAATAAGAGAAACTAACTAATTTGTTATATAGGCATCATTGGCAACTATTAATCATATCCGTTCAAGATCATACCACTGCATGGTTTTGCTACTTGCATAAGAAACCTCCAAACTATTTCAAACACACTATAGATAGGTAAGACAATTTCATTTAAAATTTATTATTACTTATACATTACATAATGTTATGTGATCTAACATGAAATCTTATGATTTTAGTGCTTATTTTGGATATAACATGTGGAATGGGAAGGGAAGTGCAAATGCAAAAAGACTCACTTGGATGCACCTTAAGGTATTTAAAGTATATTTGTTCACTCACTTTAATGTGTCTCATTCATTTAATAACATTTATTTTGACTTGTAGTGCAATAAGCAATCTGGAAATTATGAGTGTGGTTATTATGTTATGGAATGGATGTCGACTATTATGCGAGCAGGAATTGATAGAGGTTGAGATAAGATAATACCTCAATATAAAAACACTTTAAATTTTGAGTTTTATTATTAATGCACTAATTCAAAAAATATTTCAAATGTCGTAGCTTTTCAATGATCCACAACCGCTAGATTCAGAAGCATTGGAGTATGTGAAGACATGGTCAAAATATTTTATAACCATGTATTACACCTTAGGATAGATGAATTAGTAGAATTTAGAATGACATAGAACTTTTTCATATATTGTAGAACTTTTTGTAGAATGTTATATGTACTTAATTTATTCTATGTAGTCTTTCATATTTAGATTATGATATTAGATGCATTATTGTTATGGAAATTTGATATTTTAAGTATGATTAGATCATATATATATATATATATATATATATATATATATATAATAATACAACATTTTTTTTTAAATAATACATTTATAACGATGGTTGAATGTTAGAACCGTCTTTAAAAGAACAAAAAAAGTTTCAATGACACCATTTACAACGATGGTAAAAATAAAGATTTTTTTTTATTGTTTTTTATTTTCCAGAATAACGACAATTTTTACAGTGTCGTTAATATTCTTTTATAACGACGATTCCCGAACCATCGTTATAAACAATTGATTTATAACGACACTCAAAGTAACGATGGTTCCCAAACTGTCTTCATATGGTCTTTTTAACCATCGTTAAAGAACTTTTCTGCAGTAGTGTGCTTTTCGATTCTTTAATATGTGGCTTCAGGATAAATCGTGTATGGAGCTTATTCATGATTCTTGAAAAAATATTGTTGTTGGTTGTTCTATGTGTTAGAATATATGGCCTTAAACGAGAGGGGGGTTGAATTGTTTAAAGGGGGTTTTAGAAAACTTTTTCAGCTAGAACAAAATCCTTTGTATGAAACTCAATCAGAAATTCAGCTAGCCAAGATATAAAGCACAAAACAGCAAAGCAACAGAAAAACAATCGGTTGTTTCTTCGAAACAATCCGTTGTTTATACCAGAAAAACAATAACAACTGAACTTAAATGAGCTTAAGGGAAGAAAGAGATACACAAACAATTTATACTGGTTCACTCTTAAACCAAGAGCTACATCCAGTCCCCAGAAGCCACTGGGCAATCCACTAAGCAACCAATACAGATTACACACAAACTACCAAAGAAGTGACCTTGAACCCTTCAAGAAACACACTTCCTTTGGCACAACACACACCAAGAATGTTGATCTTGACAACCTCAAGAGCACACAACACTTCTTGGCAACAACACCAGAATTTACAAAATGTTCACAACGAATTACACTTGTTTACATAACAAACTGAAATCAATACAGATGTAATCCTATTGTACTCTCTCTTGAGAAAACCCAAAGCTTTTGTGAATGTTCAAAACTTGAAAGCAATCTTTCACAACTGAAAAACTCAAATTTATTTTTTTTGGTTATAAAAAATAAACAAACTATTTATAGCTTTCAAAGATTGGTCAAAGCATTTAATAGATGAGCGTATTCAGTTGAAAAACATTTAAAGCACACTCAACTAATAAAACAAAATTATGTTATGATTTTCAAAGAAACAATCGATTGTTTTGGTTTGACAGCAAGTCAACCAACCAAAACAGTTTTCAACCTTTTCAAAAACACTTAAGAGTAAAACAATCGGTTGTTTCGACAAAACAACAGGTTGTTTTTCACTTAGTTTGAAAAACACTTTAATCTTAAAAAGGTTTTAAAAACACATTAGCTTTAGATTCAACAAAGAGTGGATTACACATTTAAACTACCCCGATCCTATCCTAAACACAACAACAACTCCAGCCTTGCATCAAACACTTGGATTTGGATTCTTCAAAGCCTTTGATCACTCTTGATCAACACTATGTATATTTTGCAACAAAAATTGAAAAGGATGAAAATTGAGCTTAGAAGCTGGATAAAAATTCTTTTAGTAATGTTCTGAATGAAGTGCTTCTTAAGAAGACTTCCATACTTGCTATCCAACAAAGTTTGGAGACTGTTAGTCCACTAGTCCCTGAAACACTTATTTGTCAAGAAAAGACCGCTAAAGAGGAGTTTGGTCATTCCCTTCATTATCAATACTTGTTTTGGAAAAAGAAGGCTAGAATGCTTTGGTTTAAAGATGGGGAGAAAAATACTGCTATTTTCCTTGCTATGGTAAAAAGAAGAAATCATTTTAGTGTGATTCATAGATTAAGAACTCGTAATGGTGTTATTGAAGATCCTAAGCTCATTGAGGATCATATTTTAAATTTTTTTAGGATCCTATGCTGATTCTAATCCTAATTCTCACATTAATGGTAATATGAAATATTTTATTGGTACTTATATTTCGGCTATGGTTTCTTCTGAGGAGAATATTATGTTAATTAAATGCCCTGATTATTTGGAAAGCAAGAATGTTGTTTTTAATCTTAATGGTAATAGTGCTCCTGGTCCTGATGGTTTTGGTGGTGTTTTCTACCACTCTTGTTGGGAGATTATTGTGACAGATGTTTGCAAAGTTGTTTAACAATTTTTTAAACAAAATTGGATTCTTCATGGGATGAATAGTAATGTGGTCTCCCTCATTCCTAAGATTCAAGGTGTTGATTCCATTAAGGATTTCAAACCCATTGTTGTTGCCAATTTAAAATTTAAGAACATTTCCAAAATACTAGCAAATAGGCTTGTTATGGTGACTTCTAGAATCATTTCTCCTAATCGATATGGGTTTGTGCAGGGCAGACAGATTCATGATTGTATTTGTATTACTTCTGAGTCTATTAACATGCTTCCTAAAAAGGATAAAGGAGGTAATGTGGCTTATAAAGTTGATATTCATAAAGCATTTGACAGTCTGAGTTAGAATTTATTTTTGCTGGTTTTGAAACGTTTTGGATTCCATCCTTCATTTGTCAGTTGGATAAGTACAATTCTTCGATCAACTATGATTTTTATTAGGATAAATGGAAGTTATGTGGGTTTTTCCCCTTGCTTTTTTGTCTAGTGAGGAGGTTCTAAGCATAGGCCTTTCTAAGCTTGTGAATGATAAGAGGATTTTACATATGGCTAACCCTAAAGGTTATATCACTCCTTCTCACATTTTATATACTAATGTTATATTTGTTTTCTGTAGGGTGAGTAATAAGTCTCTTCAAAATTTGAGTATTTATCTTCAAAAATATGGTGATTTTTCTAGTTAGTATATTAACAATTCTAAAAGTAGCTTTTTCACCATGGATAATTCTATAAGATTCATTACAAAAATTCAACATCATCTTTCTTGCAGGCATGTCCTTTTACCTTTTAACTATTTAGGGGTGCCTATCTTTGTTGGTGCTCTTAAGATTAGGTTTCTTCAACCTTTGGTGGATAAAGTCAAATTGAAGCTTGCATCTTGGAAAGGGAAATCTCTTAGCATGATGGGTCAGATCCAGTTGGTTGATACCATGGCTACTAGTTTCTTTGATTATAGTTTTAATGTGTATAAATGTTCTACTTCTATTCTTAAGCAAGTTGAGCAGTGGAGTGAAAATTTTATTTGGATGGGTGATATTATGAAGAAAGGCATAACTACAGTTAATTGAGCTAAGATCTTTTCTCTTCTTGAGAATGGAAGTTTGAATATTAATAACCTCTAGTACGAAAATAATGCTTACCTTCTCAAGCTTACTTTGAACTTTGCTTATAGTAATACGCCTTACCTTCTTAAATCTAAGTACCAACTTAGATTGGCTTATAGATCCTCTTCTTAAATCTAAGTACCAGTTTCTGACACTATTCTTGAACATACCTCTTAGGTTGTTGGTACAGGTACTGTTATTAATTTTTGCAATGATAAATGGTGTTCTTCTACTTGTTTATCAAACATTGTAGGGGTACCTGATGGTTCTAGACCCTGGTGACTACAGTTTCCCAATTCTGGAATGGTTATGATTGGATTACTCCATTGCCTTTACAACAGATGAATCATTTTTTTGAATATCATGATTAAGCATGATACTCCTAATTGGATTCTCTGGTCATTTCACTCTCAAATCTTCTAGGAAATTTTTCTTGGATCATCTAGGAGTTCCTTGTGGTTGGGGTAAGTTCATTTGGTCTCAATATATTCCTCCTTCCAAAACTCTGGTACTTTGGAAAGTTTTTCATTGGCAACTTCCTACGGATCATCACATTCAGCATAGAGGTTTGCATATATGTTCTATGTGTACTCTTTGTGAATAACACGAAGAATCTATTCAACATTTGTTTTTTGAATGTCCTAATGCTTTGCATATTTGTAGTTGGGTTCGACAATATTTTCTTAATTCTCATTTCCCTAATGTGGATGGTCACCTTTCTTTTATTAATAATGATGATAGTCCTTTGGTTAATTTTATTAAACTTGATGTGATTACCTTCTCTATTTGGATGATATGGCGTATGAGAAATTATGCTAGATTTCAGGTTCAGATTGATCTTCCTAGGGCCATTTCCAGCATTAAATATTTCAATTGCCTAGTGGGTAATTTGTCTAAAATCTTTGTGAGGAAGGATATGTTGGACTTCAATGTGCTTAAGTTCTTTGATATTAATACTCGTATTGACAAATTTCTTCATCCTCTTCTTGTTAGATGGGAGTTTCCTTCACCATGTTAGGTTAAAATTAATATTGATGGTGTTGCTAGGAGCTCTCCTGATTTTGCTACTTCTGGTGGAATTTTCCGTGGGAGTATAGGGGAGTTTATTGATGGTTTCTCTATTCTCCTTGATATTCAGGCTGCTTTGGTTGCTGAGTTTTATGGAGTTATACATGCCATTGAAGAAGCTAAAAAGATGGGTCTTACTAGTTTATGGCTTGAATGTGATTCTGCCTTGGTTTGTGCTACATTTACTGATAGGACTAATGTTCCTTGAATTCTTTGTAATAGGTGGAACACTTGCCTTGATTATTGTGGGGAAATCAGGTTTAGGATTTCTCACATTTTTCGTTAAGGGAGTGCATGTGCTGACAAGCCTACATTAGATAATAGGCTTCCATCTAGTCTTTTCTTAGAATTTTTATTAATAGGTATAGATTACCTAAGTATCGTTTTTCTTAGTTTTTTTATATATGGGTTTTAGTCTAGTCCCACTATATTTGCTTGTTTTCTTTCTTTTTTCCTTTTTCTAATAATATTTTTTTCATGTGATGGCAAATGGTTGTTGATACTCGAGGTAGATGAGATGTCAAGTTTCATAGTGACAAGCGTGACCACATAATTATAAAAAAAAATGTACAAGAGACTCCTAATTATAGGAGAAAGTCTCTCAATACCTCTCACATAAGAGTATGACAAGTGTCACCACCTTATTGGTAAAAATCCTCTCCATTGGGAAAGTGAAAAATGGCATGCCTTCATTGGAGTAAAATCCTCTTCATTTAGGTGAGGACATGTAGACCTCCATCCCTTTCTTGCCTACATTTCTATTTGCACCCCTCTTTTACTATTTTACACCCTACTCTTTTTTCTATTTACACTTTACTCTACTGTGACTCAAAATACAAGACCCAATACTTCCTAATTACTCTAAACAATTTTTTACAAGTCTAAGAAGAAGAAAAAGACTCTAAATCTCTTCCTTAAAGCTCGATCTTTGTTTATCTTCTTAGCCGAAATTTTTGAGGCTAGATGGTTTCCATCATTTCCTCACTTTTGAGAAGGATTTGTTCTTATATCTAAATGATGCTCAATGAAAGTAGTCTCTGATTATTTTTTATTTTTCTCCTGGTCAAATGTCAATCTACAATAAACATCAAACAAACATGAGACAACATTCTTTATTAAAAGAAAATTAAAACCAAAGAAAAGAGAAAAGATATAAAGCCCTTTCTTATTTTTACAAAAGTTTTGAAAGAAGGAAACATGACCTTTTTTAAACAACATTCTTTATAAGTCACTTTGTTTTGTTTATTTCCCAAGCTAAGCAACATCACAAAGTGTTGTTTTTGATATTTTTGTGAAGAAGAATTAGCATTATATAATTGAAAAGAAGAGTTCAAAGTATTGCAATCCCCCTTTAAGGATTTTTTTCTCAGTGATCCTTGTAGGAGGTACCATAAAAGACTCTTCTTTTTTGGTTTCCTCTTCTTCTTTTTCAGTCAAACCTTCATGTGACTTTTTTATGAAGGAAAAGTTTATATCTTTATCTAGTTTAGCTTTAAACACGGATTTTTCTCCAAGCAGATCCTCACAAGATTTTTTTTTGGAAGGTAAAATGTTATTAATATTTGGTTCAGCTCTAGACAAAGACTTTTCTATTCTTTCTTGACTATACGCTTCATCCTTATGGCCCTTGCCTTTATTTTGGTATAGGACTAATTATGTGATCATATCCTTCCAATCATCAAATTTTCTATCCCTATATTCTTTTTGTTTTTCCCAAATTTCTCTTATACATTTTGTCTCATCTCTCTAACCATATTCCTCTCTTGGATCCCTATTACTTCCTCACACACTTAATGCATTGGAATGATAACTCATTTTGAAATGGCAAAAATTTTCACAAGAGTTTTGATTCAACAATGAGATATAAAAATTTTCACAAATATCTTTTAAAAGTTGGAAGTTTCCCTGAGTTCAGTCCCAGGAAATAGTGGTGAGTCACTAAGATGACTTAACAACCAATGTCTTTCTTAGCTAGAGATTCCTCAAATAGTTTTAACAGATCTTCCTCAAAGGAAACTTCAAAACGATATTTCTAGATGTGTGTGCAAGAGTCCTAGAGACCAAAGAAATGTCAACTATAAAATTTGAGAGATACACCCAATATATTATGGAGACTTAGAAATAAAAGAAAAACAAGAAGAAAGTAAGCTAAAGCAAGAAAATATAAACGAACAAAATTCTAAGTCAAAATGCAAGTGACATTTGAGCCTCTTGAGACATTTCCACAAGATTAAGCACTTTATTATTAGTATGTCTAACTTTGGGATTGCTTTAAAGACATTTTCCCAAACACAAAACAAACAACAATTTACAAATGGAAAATATTTAACACACAGTTCGGTGACAATATGAAAAACAAAAATGTGATGTTTTGATCTTTGTAGCTTGTCAAATCTTCCTCTCAAATGTTTATCACTCTTCTTTTTAATATTCCACTTGTTTGTTCTCTAAAGAGTGGTCATCCTTAACTTGATATTTTTTTCTTCAATATGCTATCTAGCAATCTTAGTCAACATTTTTCAAAGATCACAGCTAAAAAATAATTTTCATTTCAAGAGATCGAGAATATACAAAATCAAGAAATACTCAAAATTAAGAAAAATAAACAAAAAATTAAAAAGTATAAAATAAGTAAACACTAAAAAGAATTACCTAAAAAATATTCTAGAATAGATTAAAAAAAATTAAAGAATATCAATTTTTCAATGGTACATAAGACCTAAAAAGATGATGGCCCAATATAGCTCGACCCAAATTAAAATCTGCTACAATACAAATTTCTTTAATTTAGTTCAAACTTGCTCATTGGACCCCTTATCAATTTTACAGATTACCATTTTTAGCCCAAAAGTAAAATCTGTTGCAGCACATTAATTCACGTGTTCAATTCTGCTGAACTGTTTCCTTTTGCATCTTCATATGATTTTCTCTCACCTCCATAAATTTTTGTATTTAAAAAAATATCCTTCTGTAATATTCTAGATTACGTAATCTAGAAGTCTTTTTTTAAATTTGTAACTAATTTTCGAATTACGTAGTCAGGAAGCCTTTTTTTCATATACATGATTAATTTCCAGATTACATAATCCAAAAGTTAGTCTATGAAAGTGATACAAGAAAGATAAAAAAACATAAAAGATAAAAATGTATTTTCATATTTTATGGAAGTTGGAGGGGTGAAGGAAGAATCAATGTGAGAAACTAATTAATTGAAACTTCCAATAAAAACTTCGCACGGGCCCACAAGTCAATGCAAATACTTCAGAGATAGGTGTTGCCACGTTCAGCGCTTATTCATTGGTTGCGCACCATTCCATGGCCCTCCTACAATTTCTCAATTGCAGAATGATTTCTCTCGTGTCAATTCTTCTAGTACTTGTAGATTTTGTCCCACCCAAAACACCAAATTGAAAATTGAAAAACTGCTCTACTCCACCAGTTAACCGCACCACCAAAACAGCTAATTCTATTCGATTAATGCCGCGGGTCTCGTTGTAAAAAAAATATACTTATAAAAAAAAAATATGTCTTGCATATTCGGTTATTAGCACCAAAAGTCAAATGAAATTCAGAGACAAGGGTTCATTGAATTTACCACATTACTTCTCCAGGATTTTTGCACCAAGCACCAAACTAAAAACCAATGCTAAACAACAGCACAATCATAAAACTAATGCAATTGATAAATTTCTACAGCAACCATTCAACAATTTCCAGCAAGCACCAAAAATTAAAATTGAAAACTGCTTCTTCAATTCAACAGTAAGTTCACTTCCCGTTTTGAAGTGTTGCTCCGTTTCTCAACTGCCACAGCTGGTACTGCATTATGTTCAAATTACAAAGTGGAATTCAAGTTTTCAGCAAATGTAACAATTACAGAAACATTGCATTCAATTAAAATCTGCAACAGATTTTCATAAATCAGCAGTGAAACAGCAGCACGTCACAAATCAAAATATGCTACCCAAAAACCAAAATCAAATCAGCGTAATCAACTCCTGTTGCTACATTCACCAATTTACTTCTAACTAGCTAACAGAGTTTATCAGTTTTGCACCAGTTTCTCAAAAGAAAATGCTCAGCACCGCATCTTGCAAAGAAAACAGCTGCATAAAATTATATTGCGTATTCAATTTGCTGGATACCACAAAAAATTCAAATTCTAATCACCAAATAACAAATCAGAATGCATAGAACCTGTTCGATGAATTGTCTAAACCATTTTACTTCATTTTTCTTGCTCCAGTTTCAGTTTTCAGATGCGAATTCCTCTATTAGTTCACTAAAATTACTGAAATGTGTAAAATCAGCTTCCACCAAATGTCTCAAAATATTACTGAATTGCACCAATTGTTTCATGAACAAGCACATCACAGAATCAACGCTCTCTTGGAATGGCAATTAAAACAAAAAAAACTTCACTGATTCTCGTTGGAATCATCTCCGTCGATTCGAAATTTCTCCGTTTCGCACTAGCACCAACAACTTGCCTCAATGCTTCAACGATCCAGTACAGAACCGATTCCAATCATAGATTTCAAAATTCGCTTCAAAAAGAATGAAGAACGCAGATGAAAACGCACAACAATCTCAACCAAGATTTTAGAATCGATTTAGGTTGCAGGAACCGCTAACCTCCGTTCACTGATTTAGGTCACCGGAATTTGCAAGACTATCGTTTGCAATAATAAGACATTTAATAGTATATAAGTAGATATAAATCTCTCAATTTTACGAACTTGAATTAGGTTTAAAGTTCACTTATTAATATAGTATCATAGTCATCTAAAATCTATCTTAGGAAAAGTTTGTTGGGCTTATTAGGCCCCCCATAAATATATAGTCTTCGCACACCAGTTGACCATCTTCGTGTGAGGGATATGTTGAACATCCCAAATCGCCTAGTGATAAGAACATTTCATAGTATATAAGTGAGTACAAATCTCATCTTATAAGTCGATTTTATAAGATTAAGTTAGGCTTTTGTAGGGATATCATGTGCGGAAGCGTAATAATTTCAACCAAAGATTATGAGAAATTAAAGTAACAAAGAAAATGAGAATAATACCAGAAATTTTTAGGTAGAAAACCCCTTTAAATAGAGGTAAAAAACCACCGGTGAGAGAGCCAAAACTTCCATTATAATGGTATTGGGAGTACAATGAATTCCTTTCAGGCTAATAGATAAATAACCCCAAAACAAATTCTCTCTATATGGGTTAAACACTTACACCAAGAGAAGAAATAGAGAGTATAGGAAAAGAGAGAAGAAGCAAGTGTGTGTTGTTGTTTGTCGTGTTGTTACATTGCACCCCCCCTTTGATGACAATTAATTGTAGTAAGAAACCTCCATTTGATTACAATTTAATTGTGGCAAGTAACCTCCCAATTATGCCAAGAAAACGGAAAGGTGAGTCATAACCCACAAATCTCCATCTTGACTTGCCTTTGACTGGAACACTCTCTCGCGCATGAAGCCTTGATTAAGTATGGATAATACCAGCTAAGTTCAGGCAATGGTCGAACTTAGCCGATGGAAGTGGCTTGGTCAACATGTCTGCAGGATTTTCGACCGTATGAATTTTTTCAACAATTATATCTCTTGTATCAACAATGTCTCGGATAAAATGGTGTTTAATTTCAATGTGCTTGGTCCTTGAGTGATACTTACTGTTCCTGGTTAAGTGGACAACACTCTGACTATCACAAAATATAACAAGAACATCTTGTTGAAGACCAAGTTCACTTACTAAGCCTCGAAGCCATATAGCCTCTTTCATACCTTCTGTAGCAGCAATATATTCTGCTTCAGTGGTGGACAAAACCGCAATGGCTTGAAGTGAAGAATACCAACTGAAAGGCAGACCCACATAGGGTAAAAATGTAGGCTGAAAGTGACCTTCTCCGATCTAAATCACCACCATAGCCAATTGCTCCTCCGGGATCGGCTCTATGTTGATCAAATACCAAACCAAGATCTGGAGACCCTTTCAGATAACGAAGTATCCATTTAACGGCTTCCCAGTGTGCCTTGCCTGGATTATGCATGAACCTGCTAACAATGCTAACAACATAAGCTAAATCAGGTCTAGTACATACCATAACATACATG
>Ga0123342_1007469_pt1 | contig 14402 bp, 6 predicted proteins | sample Turbeawhitnodule_FD_89960 | JGI IMG/M metagenome (GOLD analysis project Ga0123342, IMG submission 89960) | Root nodule microbial communities of legume samples collected from Mexico - Turtle bean Mexico white nodule | ecosystem: Host-associated > Plants > Roots > Nodule | place: Mexico: Nepantla...
AATATAAATAAAAATATATATATATATATATATATATATATATATATATATATATATATATATTTCTTCTCTTTTTCTTGTCAAGACATATTCTTTGTTGCAGTGACCTTTCTCGCAATTACCTGAACGGCACAATTCCTAAAGAATGGGGCTCCACGAAACTTGTCACCATGTAAGATTTTCACCCATTTTTTATATTGAGTTCTAAATCATCAATTTGTATAATACTTTATCTTCACATAACGCTTTACTAATAGAAAAACTTACATCCAGATTCTCATGTGTTTCTAATATTAATGTTGACTCAAAATTAAGGGTTTTTTACTGAAAACATTTGTAAGAAATACTTCATAATTGTTATCAGTAAACTCCATGTCTTAATAATCTTCCGTTTAATGCATTATCTGTATGTAGTTTGAATTTTCTCAAGAACACCTTTGGTTACTGACAAGTTAATGAGTTTTTTCTTAATGGTACAGTTCCCTCCATGGAAATCGATTGACGGGTTCAATACCAATAGAGATAACAAATATATCCACTCTTCTAGAGTTGTGAGTTTCACTTTCCAGAACTCAGAAAAAAAGGCAAAAGTAATTGATGCATCCATAATGCAATTATTTAGACTTTAAAAAAAAAAATTATGCCGATTATGAAGCACAATTTAAAACCTATGTTGAACTGGAATGGAACTTAACTTTAGCATGAAATGAGCAGGAACTTGGAAGCCAATCAATTCTCAGGAAATCTTTCTCTTCTCGGTAATTTGACCCAAATTCAAAGATTGTAAGCACTTTATTTTTTTTCCATAGACCTATATATATATATTAATTGTGTCTCCTTTGCCTTAATTTCAATTTTGAGAGTGGGTGTTTAGTCATATTATCTAAAAATATTGCCTGAACAGTACTTATAAAGCTTTGGACAATCCACATTTTGTATAATTTGCAGGGTTAGTTCTTAATGTTTGTTCTCATCAATTATACGCAGGCTACTTTCCTCCAATAATTTTACGGGTGAACTACCAGTTACATTGGCCAAACTATCTGAATTGAAAGATTTGTAGGTTTCATATTTTTTTTATACTATGGAATGATGACTAGTTTAAAGAATATTGTTTTTGAACTAAGTTTCATTATGCAGTCTAATAAGGGACAATCAATTTTCTGGGAAGATACCTGATTTTATTCAAAATTGGATAAGTCTGACGACACTGTATGAACTCTACTTTTTATCTGATTTCACTTTATTGGGTTACTTTATTTGTTTTTCCATTATTTGAATTATGTTGTCCTATTTCTTGAAGTCACCAATGATTTCTATAACTTGACAGGTGGATTGAAGGGAATGGATTCAGTGGGCCAATTCCTTCTGGAATTTCAAATCTAGAAAATTTAATTGATTTGTATGTATGAATATGACATTTTATGCAGTAAGCAGGGTTTTAAAGTCAACTTTCATTAATTTGTGTTTATTTTTCCATGATTCTAATGGGATATGCAGGAGAATTAGTGATTTAAGAGGATCTGTTCTTTCAACTTTTCCACTACTTGAAAAAATGACGAAATTACAGATATTGTGAGTTTATTGCTTTGACATTTTCTTTATTACAAGTTCAGACAAGACAAGGAAAAGGTATACTAATAACTAATGTTATCTATGTTGATGTTTTTCAGGATTATGAGAAATTGTAACATCATTGGAGATTTACCTGAATATCTTGTGAAAATGACAAGTTTAAGGGACAACTTGTAAATGCATAGTTTCCATTTTGTTTATAACTAATGATCAAATTTTATTTTACATTATTTAGATTATTTTGTAACCTTTGATTTTATTGCATTGCATACTTAATGCTTTGGTGATAAAACTCTAAACCTGTTTTAGTTGTAGAAAATTCAGTACTACTAACTCAAGTTCAATTTGTTTTGTTTTTCAGAGACCTCAGCTTTAACAAGTTGACTGGACAAATTCCGGTTACCTATGCTGCCCTAAGTAAAGTGACCAATATGTATGGAATTTTTCACATTTTTCTAACCATTCTTAATTTGAGATATATTAATTTTCCATCACAAATTTATTGATTCTGAGCACTATTTTCTACTTTTGGTCTAAAGTAGTATTGATAGATGCTTAAGTAGCACAAACTGGGGTTGTATTGGAAAATATTTTGGAATTGATATATAGTCATGCAAAATATAGAGTAGTAGTTATTTCTATCAATTATATGTTTTGATCATATAATTCATGTTCGCAAAACATCTTTCCATGTATTCTATTTCAAAAAATTTTGAGTTATATGAACAAATAAAATTCATGAATAGAAACAATAAAAAGAATAGTTTTGGGTTATTCATATTCTATCTTTCTATCTTTCTATCTTTCTAATGTAACATTAATTTTTGTCAAAAGAATCCTGTGACTTTTTATCAAAAGGAACTAAGATACTGACCAACCTATTTTCCATAATGTTGAGTCTTAAGTTTTAATATATTAATCTCTTAATATTTTTTTATTGTAGATATTTAACTGGAAATCTTCTCAATGGATCAGTGCCTTCATGGATAGAGAATGCCAAGTCAATGTGAGTTCTCTTTAAAATGTCACTTGTACGATTCCTTAATTTAGCTATACTCATAGTTTATGTAGAATAAAAAAATATTTCACTGGTGTAAAAATGCTCTTAGATAGTGGTTCTTTTAGGACCTTAGACACTAAGTAAGTCATCTATAATTATGACTTATAAACGTTAATTTCAAAATTGATGTTTATTAAGTCACTATAGACACTGATTATTCAAATAATTGACGCTTATTTGTTACATAATATAATATTTTAATATATCCAGAGAAGGGTATAGACGATAATTATTACAAAAACTGACGCCTATACCCTTCTCTTTGCTTCTAGTATGGTCTTCTATGGACTTTTAGTTTAGTCAAAATCACAATCTATGAGCCACTACAGGTACTTCGATTTTGACTATAACCGTAGTCTATGATGACAATTTTTTTAGTTCAATTTGTTTGATGCGTTTGCTCCTCTTAATTAACATGTACATTTAAAAGTCTAGCCAAATATGCAATTTACACTATGTCGACCTCTGAATATGCTATATCCACGCCATACCTTGATTAACTGAAAAAACTTTGTTACTACACGTTTAAGTATTATTACGTTGATAATGCAATTACCCGTCAACTATTTGCTTGAGATTTGTGGATGTCTTCTTTTGCAATGAACATAACCACAACAGTGCTATCAATTACAAATAGCACAAGTAACTGTCAATGAACCACTACATCATCCATGAAAAGAATTAGTAAAACTTTAAAAAATGAAATACTAGTAATTGACAACTTATATTAACTGAACCAACTTATTAATATAAGGGAAAAAATATATTTGTTTTGCCCCTGAAACCAATGAGTTGGTGATGTGTGATTGAGTTTGAACTTTCTGAGTTCCAGTTGTTAGAGGAAGGAGTTTTGACTGAGTAAGATGCTACTTTTAAACTCTGGGCATAACACTCTCGAGCAACTTTGGGATTTTCCTTCACCATGATAATTGAGTTGTTCTCAATAGGGAACATCATGGCCATACGCTACATAGAGATGACAACACCGAGTTAGTGAAGTGTTCGATGACCAATGAGAGCATTATATGAGGTGTCTACTTCAACTATGATATATCATACTATCAATTATTGGGACGTTGTTTTGGTATCGAATGTCGATAATAAATCGATCTATCCTCGCATGTACTTGTTCCCTTGCAAATCCCAATAATGGATCTGGCTAGGAATTGATTATAGGAAAAGCTTGCTTCGTAAGATGGGTTGAATAGAGCTTGAACTCAATTTGCATAACTTAAAACAAAACAATGTCTAACAAGCAGAGGAAAGAGAGAACTAAGCACAAACATATACTAGTTCACCTTACCACTTGGACTACGTATAATCCCCTTAAGAGTTTTTCTCTAACCGATTTTTAATACCTCTCAAGGTGCAAGTATGATACACCTCTTTAGGTAAACCAGTATTAATGACCCCTAAGATCAAACCACTCTCATAAAATGAGAAAAACACTCTCGAAAAAGAGAACAATATATACTTCATTTTGAATGATTTACAAAGGTTTAACTCACAACCCAAATCACTTGACGTTTTACGAAGCAGATAGAGTATGTACCAAAAGAAAAACTCTAACACAAAATCGTATTTCTCTTTAAGATTGTTTTCAGCATTAGAACATGTACATTTGAAGTTCATGTACTGCATTGTACCATATTGTCGTTAGATGCTTTATTTGGAAACTTTTGTACAAAACAATTTCTTGTGCGTCTTGGACGTGCGAGGCAATTCAAAATGTTTATTACTTTGTTAAAATGTTAACATTGAGGCTTTGAATTCATTTTACTCAAATATATGTTCAAATATGCATTGTTGTTCTTTATTTGTGCATTGGATGCTCTATGAAACTTCAACTTTATTTGCAATTCTATTGGTCTTAATCACATATTTGAACTTCAAATATTGAAGCTTTAACACATCTGAACCTGAACTTTCCATAATTTAAAAAGTTTTTCATCTTTCTCGTATTAGACGTAGACACTTGAAAATGAATCTTCTTATTTGAAAGTTTCAATGCATCTTGATCACTCGTTCAACTTTGAAATAACTTTTGTATCCATAAATAATCAATCATTAAGGCTTAATCGTTCAAATTTTTGTGTTTCTCTTCTCACTGACTGCGCGAATCAAGTGTTGTGACACCTTCGTTTTTTATTAGACGCTCTAAAAAACCTTTGACTTTGAAGTCTTTGGAGGTAACGTAAACCACGTGTTCCAAATGTTGTAAGTAATTTTTGGAAACATTTTGAATACCATAATTAATAATAAGCATTATTTAGAGGAATGGTATCACTTAATCATAATCTTTTAATTTTTTGAATTATAAAAACCTTATATTCCAGAAATTCCACTGTAAATATATTTTCAAATAATGTCTACATTTGTGCAAGTTTTAATGTTAAAAAACAGTGAGGCTATAACCTAAATTTCCTTTTGAAAAACATTTCAAGACAATGATTGAAAGTACCTCTACTTTTTGAAAACTTTCCTACTTAACATTGTGTATTTAAAAATCTTCGAACAATGTCTTAATCTTAATTTTTAAGGAATATTAGTACTTAAAACAATTTGTAATCATCATAGAAAGTATATTTAATTCAAAAATAAAAAAAAATAAAAATAAAGATTTAATGTTTTCAAGATGTTGTGTTTTACGTTCAGAAATACGAAAACATCCCAAAAATATTTAATTAGTTATTTTAAATGAAAACTTTGATTTGTATTAATTAATAATATAAAAAAGATTTGAAAAATGGTCAAGCAATGTCAGAAAGCATTCTAAGAACACATAAATCAAATCTAGACATTCCCTAATATGTTAGGTCTGTTAGAATTATAGGGCTAAAACAAGAGGGGGTGAATTGTTTTTGAAAGATTTTTGCAAGTATTGAAGGTAGAGTGAAAGGCTATGAAGAATTAATCAATGAAAAATTTGTCCAACCAAATATAAAACTATTTTTAAGCTAGATGCAGAAAATCAACCAATTGTTTTTACGAAACAGACAATTGTTTTTATCAGCACTTTATAAAAACAAAGTTAAAGCAGTTTAAAGAGTGTAAGGATAGAGAGATTCACATAGAATTTTTATACTGGTTCAGTCAACACCTGAGCTACATCCAGTCCTCAGAAACCACTGAGAATACACTATGTAATCAACCTTAGATTACAAGCTACACACACCAAGAGTGATGATCTTGAACCCCTCAAGAACACACACCACTCCTTCGCAAAAATCACACCAAGAATGTTGATCTTGATCCCCTCAAGAACACACAACACTTCTTGACAACACCAGTTCTTTACAGAAATACAATTCAAAGAGAGAAAGGAATAGAATACACCTGATACAATCACAGATTGGATTGAAAGAATACACAACAGTCATATTCCACTCTTAGCAAAAAAATCCAAAGCTTTAAGAAATCTTGGAAAAATTGATTTTGAAAGTATTAATTTCTATCCATAACAACCAAGAGTGTATAACCACTTATTTATACTCCAATCAGTTGTTAAAAACATTTAATGCAAAAACCAAATTAGTTTTAAAACAAACAAAACAGATTAAATCAATTAAACTTAATTATGTTAAGGATTTTCAAAAAACAGTCGATTAATTTTTCGAAATAATCAACTGAATTGGTTTGACAGAAAAGTCAACCAAAGTCAAACACTTTAAAAACCCTTCAAACAAGCTGAGAGAGAAACAACCGATTAAAACGAGAAATCAACAGGTTGTTTTTCTGTTTCTCTTTGAAAACACATCTTTTTCAAAAGGATTAAAATCAAATAACCTTGGATCAATTCTATGAGTGGATTACAAATTCAAACTACTAAAAACACACCCAGAAACCCATCATCAAAGTCTTCAAGAAATCCACATAGATTTGGAGACATCAAAGTCAATGTTCAACAATCTCCCCCTATTTGATGAAGACAAATCCCTGGTTTGCTTGTGTTGATCTGTTTGAATTTGAAAGCACCTGCAAAACATAAATTGTGCATGTACCAAAGAGCAATCATATGTAGGTTTCACTAGCACCAATGAACCAGGTTTCACCATGTGATTTCCATAAAGAAAACCATCAAAATCAATGTGAAACCCAATGTGAAAGAGGTGCAAAATGAGAGTGAAACAACAGCTAAGACAACAACAATTATAAACAATTAACAACAACAAAAATTCAACACTGAAAACCATATAAATCTCCCCCTATTTGTCTCCACAAATAAAGTAAGACAAGGGATAAAACCAGAATTTAAGAAACTCATTTCTTAAGAAGAAAACCAGAAAACCAGTGTGTGTGACAACACTGTTTCAACAACAAACCTGTGATACCATATCAGAATTGCAGCAAAAGTCTATGGTGTATCAGAGCTATGACAACAGCAAAATCAAAGTACCACAGACCCTAGAAATTTCAACAAGGAGACCACAATTTCTCTCCCTATCTTTTCTACATCCAACAGTTCCCTTTCAAGATATCATTCAATATCTCAGCCCTTTCCCTTTGATCCAAAATATCTATTTCAAATGCTTGAGGAAGACCTCAAAGTATTTCTTTCATCAAGTTCCAAACTTGAAAACTGAAAGTACTAGCAATGGAGCACTTAAAAAAAAGTTTATCTTCAAGTTGGTCTCAACCTAAATCACATTCTCCACACAACATATGTCATCCTTATAACTTGATGTCAACAGAGGCAAGTCAACTGGGATAAAAACACATCCCTAACCAAGTACACCCAAATCTTTTGAACCATCAACAAAATATAATTTTGTCTAGGGAACTGGTGTAGTGTTTTCTCCTGCAGGAACTGAATTTTGTACAGTGACATATATTCAATTGCAGTCATTGTAACAAAAAACACTTATCCTTGGGCAACTCTTCTAACACACACAACCTAATATCTCACAAACAACAACATAATAAACCCAACAAGATGAAGACTCCAAATTTAATCACATATACAAATATTCATTAACCCATGACCACCGATGTGATTGCTATACATAGAAAGCTTTGAATTTCAATGAAAGTAAGAAATATCTCTTTATTATCTAATTGAGAGACACAAAGAATGCATATTTGACCCATAATGGGTTTTGAAAGAAAAGAAACAACTGTAATCATGCATGAGAATTCATAACAACTTTATTCAAAAGTGCCAGAGGTAAAGGAATCAGTTGTTTCGTGAAAACAATCGGTTGTTTTTCCGAGACAACTTTCAAAGCAAATCATCTTTCCAAATCTTTTATAAGAAAATTAATTTTTTTAAAAAAATTAAAATTTCATTAATTTTTAAAAATATTATTCTTACTACTGAAAAATTAAAATTTTATCTGTGTTTCAATTCATTCAATTAAGATAAAAATATAAATTCAAGTATGAGGGTTGTTAGAAGGCTTTTTCCTATATATGTATGTAAATCTATAAGAGTATCTTATCAAAGTTTTGCTACAAAATATTTTAATAAGATGACTAATTTTTTAACTATCCAATTGAAATTTCTTCTTTATATTATTTTTTATTAACAAATTTTAAATATAAGACTTTACTTAAAACTAAATCCATTGTCACTCTTAATATTAACTCCTTTAGATGATTAAAATAAAACATTCATTTTTTTTATATTAAATTCATTTTTTTAAAATAAAATAAAATCAAGGTCACACTGCAATAATGGATGAATGAAGTATAATTTTTTCTTACAAAAATATAAACTAATTATTTTTTATTTATGCGGCCAACGAGCCAACTTGTCCCGCTCCGCTGTTGGCCCGCGCGGACTGCGGGTTATGCGAGGCGGGTCAAAGCAGGTTAGCGGACTAGATTAGTGAGTCCATCTTGCACTTTTAGTAGCGGACTGCGGACAACCCCGCATTGTCATTCCTAATTATGAACAAAGTTTTGACTTAAGTTTTTCCTTTTTAAATTAAGGTATTGAAAAAAATGTTTACATATAATTAATGTTTTCTTTTGTTTTACTAGATTTGAAGGTTTAAAATCATGAAAAATTTTATCATAAAATTATTTTGATGTCCCTTGATGTTTCTTGTGATTTATTATTATAGTGTCTGAATAATAAATTTTTTTCAGAGATATTTCATATAACAATTTAAACATCACAAGCCGAGGGAGTGAGACTTGTAGTAATGGAAATAGGTAAGAATAGCTGCATTAATTTGTGTTTGCAAATATAAGGAGCTGAGTCACAATCTTCACTTTATGTACAGGAACTTATTTGGTAACTCCATCACGAATGGCTCGTAAGTTAGAATTTTGTTTTGCATTATAATTTTACATTTCCCTTATGTGAGGAATATGTTAATGCATTATTTCCCTTTCATCATTTCTTAGAGGAGAAGATGCATGTTTGGGAGATCATACCTGTTCAACAAGTAAGTTTCTTTGTGGACAATTTTCTACTTTTCAATTTAAGTTTTTTTAAACCTATTAATTTTAGGTTTTATAATGTATCCTTTTGAAAGTATTCTTAAAAATGCATAGGAGCTCAGTTATTAACAATACAGGAATAAGAAGGGAGCAAAATATATAGATTGAAATTTATCCTAATTTTCTCTCTCTACGTTGATACCTCATCCTAGACCTTTTGTTCATAACTAGGTTTAACAATATAATACACTAATAACTTTGATTTTTGACGGTCTACATCGGTGGAATAATTGTTATTTTACATTTAGAAGGTTAATGACATGTTTCAGATAGAGGCCGTCATTTTGATGAAACTCTATTACCATTAAAGTCTTTAAACAAAACTAAGTTTCGTCTTAAAATATAACATAGAGAATCTAAGTCGAATCTTGAAAATAAATTCTCATTAAATCCATTATTTAATATTATTTTTTCTACATGTTAAAATTGGAGTTTCAATTAGTTTTGAAATTGAAAACAAATAATAAAACAACGATAGAAAACATAAAAAAATGAAAATAGACAAAAGAGTAATGAAACAGATTGTCTGGTGACAATCGTCTATATCAACATTCAAATTGTAGAAACAAAAAATAAAACTAAAATTAAATGAAATTGAGTAAAAGATCTGAATGAAAATTGTAAAAATGAAATTGAAACAAAATGTAATTTAAAAATTGGAATTAAAATGGATAGAGAATAATAATGAAACTATGCTAAACTATTCAAGGAATGCATAAATGTAAAAGCAAATTAAAGCAACCTAAATTCAAAAGAACATATAAATGAATTTAAAAACTAAACACATTGATTTCATCACTAAATTTTTCTCTAGATCAGACTATCTACGAACTATTGTCTAACAAATTCTTGTTATAACACTGAAATTATAAGTATCTAATCACAAACATATACTCTCTTTTTTTCGGCAACAGAAACATATACTTAGAATGCTATAATTGTAAACGACATAATTAACAAAGACGAAATTTAAAAAGAAACAATGGAATTCTTCAAAGCAAGAAAAGAAAAACTGTAAACAGGAAATATCTCTAATTCAAATCATCTAATGAACTGAAGACTGTAAAAACTAAGAAAATAAAATAGAGCATAAGAGAAATTAAAAATTAAAATTGCAATTCATATAAACTAAAATTGAAAAAAGTTAATGCATAAACTGGACTCCCAAAAGTCAGGTTCGAAGTCCCTTTTAGCTTGATCTATCGGCAACTTTGGACTCTAAAAGTCAAGTTCCAAGCGTCTAAACTGAAGTTATGAAAATAAGGATTTTAATGAAAAGGGAATTAACCAAAAAGGATCTCAATATAAAAAGATATAATCCAAATAGTAGACTAATGTTAGTGTAGAAAAATATAGAAATACATTCTAAAAGTACCATACTAGTAAACGAAAACTCTTATTTACTAAAAAAATACAAATATGTACTAATTATAAGAAATAAGGAAAAATACACACTAAAACTTTAAAAGTGACCAAATTAGAGTTATCACTTGGAAGTCATGAATGATTTTCTAATTCTTTCATATAAGTTCTCCAAAAAATTTCATATAAGTTCTCCAAAATGTAATTGATAAGTTTAGACTAATTTTTCCCATGCCTACTTTTGAAGTTGGTGCCAACCTTCGAGCATACTTAAATCATGTTATGTGTGTCTTGGAATCTAAAATACAATAACACATTATCACTTTTCTTTAACTTGCTTTACCTATATATAACTTAACACGACTTCCTTTCATATTCATTTTCAATAAGAATGAAATGGATAGTTGAAGGAATATATTATCATGTGGTTTTATTGCTTGATGATATATAAATTGCTCTTGTTTGTCCTATAGTGTCATACAATCTTCATATAAATTGTGGTGGACAAGAGGTAATAATCAATGGAATCAGATATGAAGATGACTCAGACACTGGAGGGGGTGCTAGATTTATTTGGAAAGGAAAGAGAAATTGGGCAGTTATCACTACTGGTAACTTTTTGACTAATGATGGTGGAGGAAAATATTTACCATCAAGCAACTCTTTGCCTTTTATAGAAAATGTTGCCCTATACAAGAGTGCTCGAGCTTCTCCCATTTCATTGACTTATTATGGATTTTGTCTGCTAAATGGAAACTACACAGTAGTTTTGCATTTTGCGGAAATTGTGTTCATTGATGGTGAAACATATAGCAGCTTAGGAAGGAGAGTATTTGACATTTACATTCAGGTATGGTTAACAAATTTTTTAACCTTTATCATTGGGGGTTTTCATATAGAAAATGGAAGTAGTCACCATATAGATTGTATCCAGAACATGTTGGATTGTTTTCCTAAATAGAATACCATATCAATATACATTTTCTACTTTATATGTTACTAGTTTAACTTCATATAATCCATGGTTATTTGCTATCATTTTTCAAAATGATTTGAAATATTTAAGACTTTTAATCATGATGAAGCATTCACATTTTTTAAATTTAAATATTGCAGAGAGAATTGGTGAAGGAGGACTTCAATATTGCAGAAGAAGCAGGAGGTATTGGTAAGGCAATCACAAAAAACTTTACTGTTGTTGTGAGTAGTAATACCTTGGAGATACGATTGTCTTGGACTGGAAAGGGGACAACTAGTATCCCATCTAGATCAGTATATGGTCCTCTTATATCAGCTATAACTGTGAAATCTGGTAGGTTGTCATTCTTTGTAAGTTTCATGTTGTGTCATCTTCATATTATCATCTAACATCTTTGTATAATAATCAAGCAGACAATCCACCTCCCTCGGATAACAGATCAGTACGAGCTGTGGTTGGAATTGTGGTTGCAGTAACAGTTGTTATCATCCTTGTGTTTTCTATACTTTGGTGGAAAGGCTGCTTAAGAAAGAAAAGTTCTTTAGAAAGAGGTAATTGTACAAAAATTACCAAGTTAAACCATATTTATACTTGTAGTTAACAAATATCATTATATATTATTAATTGTTTGTAAGATAAAGTCAATGATTATCACACATTTCAATAATTTTAAATGAAATGTTTTTTATCAGAAAAAAAAAAGAATTAAATTACTCTTATATAAATGGTAAGGTTGCTAACAAATCTACCAACCAACCCAACAACCAAAATAGTACATTGTTGTGGACTACTACACAACTGTGCTTGCCAATATAACAAAGACACCTCAGTAAACCTCCAATAATGTTAATCAACAGAATACATCGTATTGAAGCTAAAATAGAAGGGTCATTATAACTACTTCCCTGCTCTTACTAAGAAACTGTCCTACATTGTCTCTTGCGTCCCTTCCATTGCATTCAAATTTAGGCCACCCCAACCACCTCCACAATCTATTTAAACATTCATGACTGCAGAGGGGTTCAACTGCAACCTACATAGCAACAAAACTACTTCCAAGATTGTGACATCATCATAGAACCATACATAGGCAGAAATGCCATTAAGAACACACTGTGGTATTAAAAGCTGTAGATGCTTGTAGAAGTTTGACTGGTACAAGTAGGTGCACACACTAAAACATGACAACTCACAAAACTAGTTGTTCAGGCCAAGAACTCCCTTCTGCAGCTTAACAAAGGTTAGCACAGGAGAGATATGTGCATATGGAACTTGTTCTACCTCTCCAAATGTTTGGGTATACTACATTAAACTACTCCAACTACATAAGGTAGAGATCTGCATAGATAGAACAAACCCAATTTACTTTGGGGGAACATTAGCCTTGCCTAGGTATAAAAACTCATCCCAGTAAGAGGGTGCAGAACTATCATATAGACTTTAAGCAAATCATTGGACATTGTATCCAATTAGGGTAGGAAAATGTGACTCTAGGATTCCTTTGTTTCAGTCATTCCCACATAGAGTTGTGTCATGCAAAAAATTTCTTTAATATCAACCTTGCACTTCCTAAAGATTATATTATTTCCAAGTTCCAAATCATCCAAACTATGGCTAACCACATATCTTTCCACAAAATTTTTTGTTTTGCATTTAATTTAGCTAAATGGAAGTTTAGGAAATGTTGCTTTTGGTTGGTGTGGTGAACACAAAGAACTACAACCTATTTTTCTCACATTTGCCAAACATTACTGGATTTTTTACACCCTACAATGAGATGTGTTACACTTTCACACAAGATATTAGATAATTCAACCCTCTACGTAGCAGTTGTGCCTTTTAGCAAGCGCCAAACAACATGTTGTGCCTTAGGGGACACATTAATACACGAGAACATAAAATAGCATACTTCCCTTTGTTGGACATTAATGTCTCACATACATTTATATGTTGAATTTACTATATATGCCCCCTTACCATCTACCTTCCATGTCTAAGAACCCTCCATACTCTTTACAATTTTTTGACCCCCTTAAATTTGCATTAACAATGCTTGTGTTTCCCAAACAAATATCCTACACCTCCAGCCTAAGCACCACTCCCAAGTCTAGTCAACTCATCCCCTTGTTTCAGCTATTAAATTATCTTTGTCTTCTGAGATAGAATATAGTCTAAGGAAGCAATTTTTCAGAGAGACCTGATTTACCCAAGCGTCCTCCTACAACTTAGCCTTAATACCTTTCTCAACTTTCCATTTTACATGGCTATTGATCCAGTTCCCTTGTTGGCCTTTCCCACAAAGCTTCCTCAAATCTTTCCATCACACAAACTCCGTCCTCATTCGTTCTAGTTCATCTAGGCTCATCCATGACCCGTACTTAGATTGTTGTACTTCTTTCCACAAACCTTGATTTTCTACCCCAAGTCTCCATTTCCACTTAGCCAGTAAAGTTGAGTTAAACCTCCCAATCTGCTTTATTTCTAAGCTTCCTGGTCCTTGTCCTTACATAATTCCTCCCATTTAATCCAGGTTATTTTCTTTCCCTCATTACCCCAACACCACAAAAATCTCATTTGTATTATGTTAATTATGTTACTACAAACAGACTTAGGGATCTTAGACACAGATAGGTAAAACAGAGGGATAACAAACAAAACTAATTTTATAAGACAAACGATACCAGCAAAAGATAAAATTCAACCCTTCCACTTTGTAAGCTTATTTTTTATTTTAGTAACAACCTCATTCCAAAAACATTGCCTTTTTAGCATTCCACCCACAATCATGCCTAGATATTGAAATGGGATAGCCATATGCTTATAGTTTAAAATTGTAGAAAAGGTTGAAAGCTCGTCGTTTCTGTTGAATAAACTTTAATGTAATTTGTGGGTTTTAAAGTTAGAAGTTACTAGAAAAGAGTAGAATGGGAGTTTGGATATGTAAAAGGTCAAAAGTTGTGAGTGGGATTTTAATTGTGT
>Ga0123342_1007470_pt1 | contig 14402 bp, 8 predicted proteins | sample Turbeawhitnodule_FD_89960 | JGI IMG/M metagenome (GOLD analysis project Ga0123342, IMG submission 89960) | Root nodule microbial communities of legume samples collected from Mexico - Turtle bean Mexico white nodule | ecosystem: Host-associated > Plants > Roots > Nodule | place: Mexico: Nepantla...
ATGTTTCATATGTATAAATCCTATCTGTTCTTTATCTGCAAACTGCAGCTGCCATTTGCCGCAAGCCAGGGTCTCCACTGAGTATTGAGGAGATCATTGTGGCACCTCCATTGCCTCGTGAAGCTCGGATTCGTATTATATGCACCTCTCTCTGTCATACTGATGTTACATTTTGGAATATGCAGGTTGCCATCGTGTTCTTTTCCTTTCAATGATTAAAAACTCTAGATATTAAGTCAGTAAACAAGTTTGTTTGAGAGAAACATGTTTCATACTGAATTGTTCATAGGCATAGAATAGAGTTTATACTTAATTTCTTCATCATTCATCTTATAGTTTTTCGGTTTGTGATGTTTATTTGGGATGTTCTAGAACTCATTAAGTGAATTATGTTAAATCCATAACAGAAACATTCTTCTCAGTCAATGTCTTCCTTTCACCTTTTTTTTATTATTTATTCTGTCATTTATATTACATTTTTTTTTTTCTTTTTGCCTCAGCAGAACTTCTTAATGGGTTTTTCATTAACTTTTTTGTGTCTGTGGCTTTGAAGGTTCCTCCTGAAACTTCTCCAAGAATCTTGGGTCACGAGGCTGTTGGGTGAGTGCATTGCCTATTACTCTGTTTAATTCCATAATTTTATTTACTGGATAAAGTTACACACCACTATTTATTTATACACTGTATTGTTTAATTTGTATGGTCTTTCTAAACTTTTTATGCTTTTAATATATAAATGTTTGGTAAAACATTATTGTAGTCCTGAGTCCTTACAGAAATGGTTTCTATTTTCTGTTCCTTATATCGGTTTTTTTACTTGTAGTTAGGTGCAAAAATTGTTTAATGCTAATTCTTAGAGTAGCTATTTTTTTAAATAAAATCCCTAGAGAAAGGATCGGATAGTTATGAGTCAGATTTCAGATTTCAAATTTTCAGCATGGATTCAATAGAAAAGCAAAGCATGTCTGCAAGCCTGCACATGATTTAACATTAGTAGTGTGAACATTGTTTTCAGAACAAATTCTATGACTAATTATTTTGCTTTTGCAACATTAAACCATTTTTTTCTCTACATGTTTCATTTATTATTGTTGAAGTGGATGCTGATGTTTCAGCCAATTTTGACATGATCCAGGGTTGTGGAAAGTGTAGGAGAGGATGTGACTGAAGTTACAAAAGGAGATGTGGTTGTCCCAATTTTCTTACCTGATTGTGGGGAGTGTATAGATTGCAAATCAAGCAAGAGCAATCTTTGTTCAAAGTTTCCTTTCGAGTTCGCTCCTGGGATGCCTAGAGATGGCACATCAAGATTCAAGAATTTAAAAGGAGAGACCATAGAACATTTCATGTTTGTTTCTAGTTTCAGTGAGTACACTGTGGTTGACATTGCCCATCTAACCAAGATTGATGCAGCAATACCACCCAACATGGCATGCCTACTTAGTTGTGGTGTATCAACAGGTAATTGCCTATACTATTCTAACATTAAATAAACAAATAGAGAGGAATTGTATCGGTTACATAATATAAATTATAGTCAAAATATCTGGTCATAAATAAGAACAAGGTCTCAACAACATTCATCTAACTCGATATTTTGATAAAACTTCCATTTTAGGAGTAGGTGCTGCTTGGATAGCTGCAGGTGTGGAGCCAGGCTCTACAGTAGCTGTTTTTGGGCTGGGAAGTATTGGATTAGCTGTAAGGAGATAATGTAACTCTATTTTGTTTGTTTTGTGGTTCATTCATAATGTTAAAAAGCTAATTGCAAGTGAATGGTTTCATAGGTTGCTGAGGGAGCTAGACTTTGTGGGGCAACTAAGATTATAGGTGTGGATGTCAACCCAGAAAAATACGAAATTGGTAATGCTTTATGTGCTTCATAAGAATGTTTACATAAGTTTGTCTGTGTTATTTTTGTGTTCAAATTACGTAATTGATTTTGAATTTGTTTCTCTGATGTATTTAGGAAAAAAGTTTGGACTCACTGACTTTGTCCATGCCGGAGAAAGTGAAGATAAATCTGTGAGCCAGGTCAACCCTCTTCTTGGCTCCAATCTTTGTTTAATTCAATAGCCTTAAGTCTTGAAATTTCCTTCTCATGAGTAGTTGTTTAGCAGGTTATCATAGAAATGACTGGTGGAGGAGCAGACTATTGCTTCGAATGTGTTGGCAAGACATCACTGATGGAAGAAGCATATGCTTCTTGTAGAAAGGTCTCTCTCCTTTTCTCTCTTTGTCCCTCTATCAATCTATCTCTCAATCATGCATTGCTCTATAGTTTTTAGGGAGACATAAATATGCGATAAAAACAAGAATTGCATTATAATTTTAAAGTATCATTCTAGCACAGCTTGAAAATCAGCTAAATGTTGCACCAGTAATAGTTTTCTTTTGTACCAAATAATTTTGAAAATCCAATAGAAGTAGCACTTGCAGTTGTAATAGTTTTACAGAATAAATCATGCAAACTTGTTGAGTGTTTAACTGCTACTTTGCCAACAGGGTTGGGGAAAAACAATAGTTTTAGGATTGGAAAAACCAGGATCCAAGTTGAGCCTTAGCTGCAGTGAGGTACTGGTTAGTGGGAAGAGCCTGGAGGGATGCTTATTTGGAGGACTCAAACCAAAGTCTCATGTACCTATTCTCGTTAAACGCTACATGGATAAGGTACTATGTGTAATATCTTCTACTTATTTCTTAAGTATATGTTCTTTATCTCCTCTGCTCATAATGTAATAACTATGTAAAAATAACAGTGCCATGATGCCAAGTTTATATCTTATTACCTACAGGAACTGAATTTGGATGAGTTTGTCACACATGAGGTTCAGTTTCAGGATATCAATAAAGCTTTTGATTTATTGATTCAAGGAAACAGTCTCCGATGTGTGATTTGGATTGACAAATGATGCTTTGAGCACTTGAATTATGACATCAGAAGTAAAATGTTGGACTCTGCTCTTACTGTGTTAGGATGAAAACATGTTCAGTGTAAAAACAGCGAAATCGCCAGCAAAGAACCTACTGAAAAGGTTGTTGGTGACCATCAATGCTTCCAACTACTGTTGGTGAAAGATAATCATACAATAAATATTTTCTAAATTTCATACGAAAAAACAAATAAACAATATGTGTGTTTCTTAGAATGTCAAATCACATAATGCATCAGTAAAGGTTGTAATCTATGATATTTCTGTTAATAAACTCAATGTTTTATCTTTCTTTAAATCCTGAGACGTGTCTACTTTTTTTCTTTTGCAATTTTATTTTTTTAGATTTTATTATATTTGTAATCTTTATCTAATTATACGTGTTTTTTTTTCAAGGTCCACTAGAATCATAAATATCATATGTTAATATACTATATAACAAAATATAATATAGTTTGTTAAAATAATCGTAATTAAAATTAGAATATAATTACAACTGAATTTTATTCTATTTATATTGTGGCATTATAATTTGCTAGAAAAACTCAAAATCTTTGTTTTATCCTGGTTCTGGATATATTACATTGTTACTTCTAGTTTATCCTGGTTCTGATATATTACATTGTTAACTTCTGGATGAACTTAGGAAGGGAAATTTTATTAGAAATGACTAATTGGATTTTGTTTTTGGTAAAATTTGTTTATTAATGAAGTTGATTAAAATTTTACCCTAATGATATAAAACAACGACAAATAATGCAGAGTAACATTTAATTTATATCTTAAGTGAAACTTGTTATGTTCTTATGTTCTTTAAGTGAATGAGTTACTTATTTTTTTTAATTAATTTAATCGCTTAATGTAACTATTAGCATCAATTGTCTTGCGCTGATGTGCGTTAATACTATAGTATTCTGAACTTAAAAACATTAAAATACATGAAACAAAATTACCTTATATTTTAAGACTGATATGTAAACAAATTTAATCACATGCAAAATAATATAAAACACATGGGACTAGACAAAACTTATGAAAATAAAATTAAAAATTAAAAACTCTCAAAAGTAACTTAAGCAACTATATTGAGAGTTAAAAAAAAAAAAAACTAACTAAATAAAGATAAGAAAACAAAAAAAAAAAAATTATCTAAAGCGTAACTCTTATGAATACAACAAAAAGGAATGATTGAATCCAAAAATCCAATCAGATTGACTCTTGTTTGCATTCTAACAACGAGTATAAAATTATATGATATTGATGCATGTCATTACCATTACTTATTATTGGATTTACCTGTTTTGGAGGTCTTCTTATTGACTTTCATTCCAATTTTAGGAAAATGTCCTGATCTATTAAAGGTTTGAATTGATTTATCGTCTTCACTTAATGATTGTTCCATATCCATTTTTTCAGCCCATAACTTATAGACAAAAAATGATTTCTTCTAAGAAAATATCAACCGAGGTAGATTCAAGTATATTCGTTGTCAAGCTGATCGAACATGACTCTTGAGTTTCTTGTTAATCACCTGAAAGATATTCAAAACAATTTTGCAACGTTAAATCTTGATAAACAAATCTAAAGTAACATGTTTGGCAACAACAAGTTTAGGACTTGTTGCATATTTGAGATGAGAGAATCCTTATAAAAGACTAGAATTTTTAAGAGGCAAATAGTCGTTTTTTTGTAGCAAATCATCTAATTCATGGACATTCTCTAAAGAGTGAATATAAGTAAAAATATCATCCTGAGATCCTTAACCAGCCCCTGTATCAAACAGTTGCAACAACAGATCCAAGAGATGATTCTTCAACAAATTTCTTAGACTTTTGACCAATAAGAGATCTAACCTCCAATTGGCCAACAACAACTTCAACAAGGATATCAAGATTAATAGTAGTTCCCTTAACTTCTACCACCCTTACCTTATGAATAAGTACATCATATATTTGTACAACTACTGCATAATTATGTTTCTTTGTGATACCAACCACTTCCTTGTGAGGGATATAATTAAATAATTTCTTTGATTTAGATAGTCATAGGTTTATACTGCACAACAACAAGTTTGAATAAAACAGTAGGTGATTTGAGTGTGCTATTAATGTTATTAGGATGTTGTCTGCACACAGAAATACCATGTCATATCATTTTGCATGAAAAGCAAAATGGAGGCAACTTCTCAAATTCAATAAACCAAGTATTTTCACCAAAATTTGATTAGGCAAAACAAATATCATATCAATATCAATCAACACTTTAGCAAAAAAAACTCTAGATTTATTCATGGTGCAATCATCAAGAGAAAAATAGATATCAATCCCACTCGCTATAGAGAAAATTGCTTTTGGTTGCCAATTCATAGAAAGATCGTGGATCTTGACCCAACATTGAGTTTTAGATACTTGGATTGAGATTCCAAGACCCCAATATTAAAACTCTTCTATGTCTTCAAGGGAAGAAAAAACAAATTCATAAAATCATTTCCCAATATTAAGTCAATTATATGCTGCTTTATCGAGAGATATTTCTCAAACTTCCACAAAAATCCTTATTAAAGAATGAATAAAAAATGGATTTTTTACCAAAAATGTTGTTTATAAAAAAAATTGTTATCTCAAAATCAAGTATTATCTTTTTTATTTATGTGTGACACATGAATATATATATAATATATATATATATATATATATATCTTAATATTATACTTAAGTGTACATCATTTTACAAAATACTAAGTAAATTTCATCATATTTAATTATTATACTAAAGGTAACATTAGATACAAGAATATCTTACCATTCAATGAATATAAGATATAGAAAGAAAACATTTAGACATTCACCTACATAAACATGTAATTGTCTGTATATATATTTTTTTAATTTTTAATAATTGACATTTAAATATGTAAAATAATGAAACACTTAGAATGATGATCAACCAGTCAATATTGTTGACAACAAGGTAATAACAATTAATTCAATTCTACAATAATACATGTGATGGTTAGATACAATTTTTTTTTTTTATAATGATGATACCAACGACATTTTTTTATTTGTATAGATCATCTTCTTCATTGTAGGTTTATTGTTTACGAATTTATTTTATTGGATAGGGTCCAGAATAATAAAAAATCAAATTAAACACTTAAATTTAATAAAAGAGATTTTTTCTGTCAAAAAATAAAAATGTAATATATATATATATACACACTCACATGCACTTCTTAAAAAAATTAATTGTTAAAATTTATATATAATAATGTATATTCTAATTTTTTGTTTCTCTAATAGTATACAATACAAGATAATTCGATATCAAATCATAGTTGCTATAATAACAAACTTTTTTAAAAGAAATCAAAAAATTATGGATGATGTGTTCTACAAAGAATTAAGAAGACTCCTTAAAAGATAATTACGTTTTCTACTTAAATAATATAAATTTACTCAGTTGTTGTTATAATTTAATTAACAAAAAATTTACTTATCATATATTACATGACATTTCAAATAGATCTTGAATACTAAATTTTGTTTGATCTCCTACTTAAGAATTTATTGTTACAAAATCACGAGAATGTAAGTATATCTCAAACTTCTAAAAAAATCTTTATTAAAAAATGACACATTGAAATAAAAAATGAAAATTTTACTAAAGATATAGTTTCTAAAGAAATTTTGTTATCTAAAGTATTATCTCTTTTATTTTTTTATCACATATGATGATATGTATATTTTAATATTACTTAATTATACATCATTTTACAAACTATTAAGTAAATTTTATATAAAAAACTTTGACATTTATCTACACAAACCCGATAATTATTAATATATGAATATTTTTTTTGTTTATTTTATAATTTTTAATTATTAATATTCTTACCTAAAAAACTAAAGTTATAAAACGATCAAACACTCAAGGATGAGCAATCAGTCGCAATTAAAGGATTTAATTAAATTATTAATTTTTACATTCCCAGCTTAACCGTCGTGATTTATTATTTATTATATTTTGAAATTAAAATGGCTATGCATTTGGTGTTGGAAATATTTATTTAACACTAACTATTTATTATCTTTAATAATAGAAATGTAATGTTAGAAATTATTTAATACTAAAGTGATTAATTATGTTTATTTAATTAAGTATATTGGTGATTGAAAAGAGAAGTAATTATGCATTATAAGAAGGTGATAAGTTATAAAAATATGAGATGACATGAAAGGTTGAAAAGCAGAATAGAAGGATGATGAATGTTAGCAATGCATTTTACTTCAAACTTCTGTGTTTATTCATTCGTCTCTGAAAGACCAGAGATAAGATACGTGGCTCTTATGTTTTCTCACGTACGAAAGTAATGAGTAAAGCTACACGTTTTAAAAATAAAGAGTTTTGCCTTCTCTTTGTGTCGGCAGAGAAAATTTCATAAGAAAATTAAATACATTAAATTCAAAGTAGTATACTTCAATTTCGTAGATCAGTTCCCAAGTTTTTGCTGCAGTTAAACCATTGACTCATTATCTTGTTTTGCTTTGGATCGCCATGGAAGGTAATCTACCAACAGCAGCTGAAGGACAACCTTTGAGATGTAAAGGTATGCCATAACATCATTCATGGAAACAAAATGTTCTACATGCTCTCTTTTATTACTTTTTCAGACAGTTTTATTACATGTTTGAAGTTTATTTTTTATGTTTCATATGTATAAATCCTATCTGTTCTATGTCTGCAAACTGCAGCTGCCATTTGCCGCAAGCCAGGGTCTCCACTGAGTATTGAGGAGATCATTGTGGCACCTCCATTGCCTCGTGAAGCACGGATTCGTGTTATATGCACCACTCTCTGTCATACCGATCTTACATTTTGGAATTTGCAGGTTGCCATCGTCTTCTTTTCCTTCCAAGGATTTCAAATTCTAGATATTAAGTCAGTAAACAAGTTTGTTTAAGTTAACACTTCAAAATGAGAGAAACTTGTTTCAAAATCAATTGTTCATGGGCATAAAATAGAGTTTAATTCTTCTTACAGACTTTCAGTTGTTTGTGATGTTTATTTGAGATGTTCTTGAATTGCATTAATTAAGTGAATTATGTTAAATCCACATTAGAAGCATTCTTCTTTAGTCCATGTCTTCCCTTCTCTTTTTTATTTATTTATTTATTCTATCATTCTTTTGTTATCTATATTACTTTTTCTTCTTCTTTTGCCAATGAAACTTCTTAACGAGTATTTTCAATAACTTTTTTTGTGTGTACGTATTTTGAAGGTCTCTCCTGAAAATTCTCCAAGAATCTTGGGTCACGAGGCTGTTGGGTGAGTGTATGCCTTTTAGAATTCCATAATTTTATTTTCTAAGATCCACATTAATCATCAGAGATAAGATTAACATATATCTTTATTTTTGCAACATTGAACCATTATATTTGTTCTACGTGTTTCATTTATTACTATTGAAGTGGATGTTGATGTTCCAGCCAATTTTGACATGATCCAGGGTTGTGGAAAGTGTAGGAGAGGATGTGACTGAAGTTACAAAAGGAGATGTGGTTATCCCAATTTTCTTACCTGATTGTGGGGAGTGTATAGATTGCAAATCAAGCAAGAGCAATCTTTGTTCAAAGTTTCCTTTTGAGTTCTCTCCTTGGATGCCCAGAGATGGCACATCAAGATTCAAGAATTTAAAAGGAGAGATCATACATCATTTCTTGTGTATTTCTAGTTTTAGTGAGTACACTGTGGTTGACATTGCCTATCTAACCAAGATTGATCCAACAATACCACCTAACATGGCATGTCTACTTAGTTGTGGTGTATCAGTAGGTAATTGCCTAAACAATTCAAACATTAAATAAACCAATAGAGAGGAATTATATCGGTTACATATTACAAATTATAGTGATAATATCTGGTCATAAATAAGGACAAGGTCTCAACCACATTCATCTAATTCAATATTTTGATTAAACTTCCACTTTTAGGAGTAGGTGCTGCTTCGATAACTGCAGGTGTGGAGCCAGGCTCTACAGTAGCTGTTTTTGGGCTGGGAAGTATTGGATTGGCCGTAAGGACACAACATAACTCTGTTTTGTTTGTTTTGTGGTTTATTCATAATGTTGAAAAGCTAACTGCAAGTGAATGGTTTCATAGGTTGCTGAGGGAGCTAGACTTTGTGGGGCAACTAAGATTATAGGTGTGGATGTCAACCCAGAAAAATATGAAATCGGTAATGCTTTATGTGCTTCATAAGAATGTTTACACAAGTTTGTCTGTGTTGCTGTTGTGGTCAAATTACATAATTGATTTTGAGTTTGTTGCTATGATGTATTCAGGAAAAAAGTTCGGACTCACTGACTTTGTCCATGCTGGAGAAAGTGAAGATAAATCTGTGAGCCAGGTCTACCCTCTTCTTGGCTCCAATCTTTGTTTAATTCAATAGTCTTAAGTCTTGAAATTTCCTTCTCATGAGTGGTTGTTTAGCAGATTATCATAGAAATGACTGGTGGGGGAGCAGACTATTGCTTCGAATGTGCTGGCAAGGCATCATTGATGGAAGAAGCATATACTTCTTGTAGAAAGGTCTCTCTCTATTCCTCTCCTTCTATCTATTTATCTATCTATCTCTTAATCATGCCTTGCACTGTGGTTTATAGGCAGACCAAAAATGTGATAAAAATAGTACCTGCATTACAATTTTGAAGTATCATTCTAGCTCAAAGCTTGAAAATCAGCTAAACGTTGCACCAGTAATAGTTTTCTTTTGTACCAAATAATTTGAAAATCCAATAGAAGTAGCACTTGCACTTGTAATAGTTTTGAAGAATAAATCATGCAGACTTGTTGAGTGTTGAACTGCTACTTTGCCAACAGGGTTGGGGAAAAACAATAGTTTTAGGAATGGACAAGCCATCCAAGTTGACTCTTAGCTGTAGTGAGTTACTGGTGAGTGGGAAGAGCCTCAAGGGATGCTTATTTGGAGGACTCAAACCAAAATCTCATGTGCCTATTCTCATTAAACGCTACATGGATAAGGTACTATGCACAATATCTTCTTATTTTTTTAAGTCTATTATCTTTCTCTCCTCTGCTAATAATGTAATAATTATGTAAAAATAACAGTGCCATGATGCCAAGTTGATATCTTATTACCTACAGGAACTGAATTTGGATGAGTTTGTCACACATGAGGTGCAATTTGAGGATATCAATAAAGCTTTTGATTTATTGATCGAAGGAAACAGTCTTCGATGTGTGATTTGGATGGACAAAGTGAGGATTTGAGCACTAGAATTATGACATCAGAAATAAAATTTTATTAGAAATGAATAATTAGGTTTACGATTATTCATATTTTTTTGCATGTGCTGATAAGTTGGCTAATTTGAGATTTTTTCATAGAGAATCTTTTCTTTGGTATAATAGGTTTTCACCTTGTCTGTTCTTTTCGTTTTTATTAACATATGAATTTTGGTCTAGTCCCCGTATTTTTGTATTTTCTTTCTTTTTTTCTTTTGTTTAATAATATTGTTTTCATGTGATGGCAAATGAAACAAAACTATCTTAAATTTGAAGACCGAAAACATAAGGAAATTTTATTTATTCTGATTTTTATTCATATTGTAAACATTTTTTTATTCAAATGAAATTCTTCCAAAACAAAATTTCTCTTCCAAATCCCCCAAATCCAACTACAAAAATGAAGGACCCAAAATAACTCTTTTGGATAAATTATTAAAATTTTTAAATAAACACATATCCTAAATTATTTAATGTAATTCTTAAATAAAAATATAAATTAATTAATGTTCTAAACAAACCAACATTTATCATCTCTGTCTTTTTCTTCCTCTAGTGCTTAGTTGTATCCTTGCATCTTATGAACACTATTTCTTAGTTATGAGTTTTGTTGTCTTCGATGTGATGGTGCTCTAATGTGATGAAAACAAATTGAGAAAGTGATTATCACTTCTTAAAATTATGCAGTAACACAAAGATATTGTATTTATAACAAAATATTGATAGTTATAAAATCATAAATTTGCATAATATTTCATTCGCATTGCAAATGTGATTAAACCTACAAATCTTGATGACATGGTAAATGTAACATCTATAAATTTGTAATATTTTCAAAAATTGTAATACTATATTAGACACTCAGATAGCCTAATACACCAAATTTCTCTTATCATATATATACATTTTATTTAGCTTATATATATTTTAAAATCGAGGGATCATCTAACCAGTCTTAATCATGAGATCATTTAAAAATATTTACTAATAATAATAAAAGAAAAGAAATCAGCTTTAAATTTGATGATTTGGAGTTGGATGTCAATATAACTTTAAAAAATTCAATCATGGATTAGACGGTCAAACTTTGACTAGATGATCAAACTTGTTCTAGATAGTCAAACTTAGATTAGACGGTCAAACCTGGATGATCAATTCTATATCAGACGATCAACATGTCAATAGATGGTCAAATGGAGATTAGATGACTAAAAAGACATTAGACGATCTTTCCAAGGGTATTAGACAATCTAAATAAGAATGACTTTTAAACTAATATCTGAATTGATTTATTTGAATTAATTGCTTGATATATTGGATTTGGAAAGATTTAAAAATTTTACCCCACTTAAAATTATTGAAGTGTGTGTGAAATCTGTGTGTGCTATCTATTTTTATTTTCCAGGGAGGTACCCCTAAGTCTCACCCCTTTTTAAAAATATTTTACTGACTTTTATTGTTCTTATTATTAACTTTGGTTGTTCTTTCCTATTGTTCCCATTGAAATTTTTATTTGCTTTTATATAGAGGGTTTTTTAAGTTGGATTTTACTAAATCTACTATATATGAAATCTTCTTACACTAACATGTGTCATAATAGTTCTATTATATGTGTGGCTCACATAATCATGATGCACCTAGTTGGAATGCTTGTTAGTGGTGTTTAAATATATGGCCTTAAACAAAATGGGGGTGAATTGTTTATGAAAGATTTTCGCAAACTTTGAAGGTATAATGAAGTTCAATGCAGAATCACAAATATAGAAATCCAGAAAGTAATCAATCAAAAACTGATTAAGTTGATTGTCAGAAGATCAACCAGTTGTTTTTGCGATTCAACGGATTGTTTTTATCAACAGAGTTAAAAACAACTTAAAGCAAAATTTAAATGATTTCAGGACAAGAGAAAAGCACACAAGCAATTTATACTGGTTCACTCTTATCCCAAGAGCTACATTCAGTCCCCAGAAACCACTAGTATCTACTATGCAATCAAAATCCATATTACAAACATACCACCAAAGAATTGACCTTGAATACCTCAAGTCACACACTTCCTTTGGCACACAAACACCACAGAAATCAGAACACCCTCTGATTCTGCACTTACACACCAGTATTCAGAAATACAAGAGATACATAAAGGATTACACCTGATGAAGATCAAATCAAAATATTACAACAATCTTATTCCACTTCTTTGAGAATCATAAAATCTGTTTCTTAAATCAATTTGAAAATTGCTACAATAGTGGAGAGTAATTAGGAAATAACAAAAATAAATGTTCATCAACCCACATTTCAATGAAAAGTTTTATTTGACTCATTCTTTTCAAATGGACATAACAAATATCTTTAATTTTTTATTTAATAAAGAAGAAGATCAAGTGTAAAACAGAAAAGTAACTACCAATATCTTCCCTCTCCTTGTGTCCACATTTAGCAACAAATATTAACAACTATCTTTAAGTTTTTATTTAATAGAAAATAAGATCTTTAAAACAGAAAAGTAACCTAACCAATCTCTCCACCTCCTTCCATTAAAATTTTAAAATTAAAAAAACTGCTTTATTAACTTCTGAAATTATAAAATATCCAAATAAATTAATGAAATAAAATATGAAGTAAAGATAAAATAAGAATTTTTTTAGAGCAGTTAAAGAGAAGAATTCCATTTATATATAGGTATAGATAGATAAACATATTTTTTTTTTCATAATAACTTTTTGGTTTACATAATTTTTTTCGATTTTAATTTATTAACGAAAATTAATTTTATCATAAATTTATTTATGTGTACGTGTATTTTTTTTTAAAATTATTATAAATTTATAAGATAATATTTGAATTTATTATAAATTTATGTATATTTGTATCTTTTAAATATAATATTATAATATTTTAATTGATTATAAATTTTGTGTATCCATATTTTTTTAAATATTATCATAAAATTTTAAATTTTATGTTTATTAAAAAATTTATATGGATCAAAACACAATAAATATAGTAGTTATATATGATAAATTTATAAATATCATTTTAAATTATATATATATATATATATATATATATATTCTAAAAAAACACTAATTTAGAATGTCATAATTTTTACAATAATAATTTGTTTTCTTTAAGTAAGAAACTAAATAAATATTCTTATTCAAAATATCTTTTAGCTTTCCTGTCATTCAAAAAAAAATATTGTTGTTAATAAATATATTTATTAAATTATAATAATAATTAAGTAAATTTATATTAATTAAGTAGAAAATATAATTTATATTTGAAAGAGTTTTTAATTCTTACAGGACACATCATCCATACTTTTCTGAGTTTTAACAAACTACATAACAAGAAATTAATGTAATATGACAAGATATAGATAGAAAACATTGAAACATTTATCTACGTAAACATATAATTATTAATATATGTATATTTTTTATTTATTTTATTATTTTTTAAAAACTCAATATTTTTACATAAAAAAATAAAATTTATAAAACAATTCAAACACTTGGAAAGATAATCAAACACAATCAGGAGATTAAATTAAATTGTTAACTTTTACATTCCCACTTAACAGTCTCACTCGTGATGTATTATTATCTTTCGAAATTAAACTCGCTATGCATTTTTGGTGTTTGAAATATTTATTTAAAACTAATTATTTATTATCTTAATGGAAATGTAGTATTAGAAAGTATTTAGATGTAAAGTGATTAATTATGTTTATCTAATTTAGTATTTTGGTGATTGAAAAGAGAAGTAATTATGCATTATAAGAAGGTGATACTTCGAAGACAGGTTCGCCAGGAACGAAGCTTGTACGGTTAGATTGGACAATGTAATGTTTAATTCTATTTCTGAAGCTGATAACAAGTTGTTGGTTGGTGACGTCATTAAAGAAGAAATAAGGGTTGCGGTGTGGAATTGTGACAGTTCAAAGAGTCTTGGTCCTGACGGATTCAATTTTGGTTTCTTAAAGTTCTGTTGGGAAATTATAAAGTTGGATGTGGTGTCAGCAGTGAAGGTTTTCGCCTCCAAAAGTCATTGGCCTAGGGGTTCAAACGCTTCTTTTCTCTGTCTTGTCCCGAAAGTAGAAAACCCTCAGCAACTCGGCGAATTCAGACCTATCTCGTTAGTGGGTTGTTTGTA
>Ga0123342_1007471_pt1 | contig 14401 bp, 17 predicted proteins | sample Turbeawhitnodule_FD_89960 | JGI IMG/M metagenome (GOLD analysis project Ga0123342, IMG submission 89960) | Root nodule microbial communities of legume samples collected from Mexico - Turtle bean Mexico white nodule | ecosystem: Host-associated > Plants > Roots > Nodule | place: Mexico: Nepantla...
ATTGAGATGCTAATTGCTTTGAGATTTAATCTAAGGGTTGATTACAACATTAAACTACCCCAGAACAAAGCTTAAACCAGCACAGCAGCATCAAGCAAAGCAGAGGCTTCATCATCCTTCAAATGATTTGGATTCTTCAAAACATTGAACACCACTTGGTTCAACAGTTAAGACAGGATTTGCCATCCATCTCATGGGTGGGAGCCTTGTCCCTCATCTCCTTAACCGGCCTCGAGTTGGAAGGGGAGGTGTAGGACCTGCCGACAATATTGGTCGGTCCTACATATGGTCCTCCCTCCATAAGCTTCTTCTTCATCTCTTCATTCTTCTTTCGGAGAGCCTGTATCTCCTGCTCATTCTTTTTAGTGACCTTTTCAGTCTTCCTCTTCATCTTGACCATCTCTCTGCAGAGATAGCAACAACATCACCTGATCGGTTTCGGTCATCCTCTCCATGCTTTGAGTTGATACCATCTACTTTTGTTCTTCAGCTAGTTTCTCTCGGCCTCACGATGGGGGCCAATTGTTCCTGCTATGGAGATGAGACCTAGAGAACTGTTGGTTGACTTCGTCTCCTCCTCTCTTGTCGGGCAGTTGACTTGTTCCTGAAGCTCGCTCCTCCTCCTCTTGTACTGCTTCTTCAGGTCTCGGATTAATGCCGAACGTGGGGTACCTGCAGAAGTTACTCCGACGCTCAAGTCAGCAAAAAGGGGTGTTCAACACTCAAAAGTGTACTGTCATTAATGACGTACCTGCTCCTTAGAATACGTACTATTTATATTACCTGTAGTGGGCCAGGTTAAGGTGTGAGTATGTGTTAAGGATTGTATTACCTAGTTGATAACCACAAATTAACTTTGTTTAGTACGTTTAGGTGTAGTAAGGTTTATACCATCGGTCAACCCACTAGAACTGGACCCTAGGTCGATCGGTCTGTGATGAGCCAAAACTCTGATTAGTCGCTCGGTTCATACCAGTATAATATATAATTAAAATTTATAAGAAAATGTTCTACATATGGATTACATTATAATTGAAAATTATAATAAATAAATACCATCCTTCAATATAGTTATTATAATTAAAAAAAAATATTCTGTAGCAGAAAAATATGATATGTTTCTAAAAAGCTTCTTCATAACAATTTCTAAAATATATTAACTTCTATATGAACCAAAATGATTTAAATACAAAATAAAAAATAGATAAATTATGAATAAACCTTTTTGATTTATGAAAAAGTTAATTTCAATTTTCTTTTTCCTATAATTCCACAAAAAAAAAGCTTATCCACACATACATATACCTATTATATTAACTTTGATAACAACTATATTAGAAATCACAAAAATTATTTTTTTAATTAGTTAACAATATAAACTATTTTACAAGCAATGATGTACATCTATTGCATTGTGTTATAATTTACTAAATATATTTCCTTTTAAAAAATTTCTAATATAATATTAATCCTTCCAAAATTCCATCTTATTTTTTCTCATTAATTTTGAAATACTATAACTTTGTTTTTCGCCAACTTAAAAAAAAAACACTTGAGAAACAAAAGTAGAAAAAAAATGAAAACTATTTGAAAAATTTATTGGGCGAAAATAAAATCATATTTTTTTTATATATACATATATATTATTGACTGTGGGGAACAGAGATAGAAGAGAAAAGTCGGAGGAATCTGCAACAATAGTCATGGCTGCGCTTGGAGACCAATCAGATGCTCCTTCTGCTTCTGACCAGCAAGCCATGGCTGCCTTGAACAAACCCATTTCTAACATCGTCATCATCGTTGGTACCTACGATGTTATGTTATCTTCTATTTTCTATTCTATTTGATCGTACTAATGTTAATGTTGTATGGAATGAATAACAGCTATGCAGACGGAGGCACTTCCCGTTGTCAACAGGTTTCAGCTCACCGAGGATCCTAACTCTCCGTATGTATCTCTCTTTCTCTCTTTTATTTTCTTAGGTTTTAAGATTTCTTACTCTAATTTGTTAATCACCTTTTTTTTTTTGTTGTAGCTAACCTTGCTTGAAATGAAATATTGTATCATGATATGTTGCTTACAAATTATTTTTTAGTTTCGTGCAGCATCTTAGAATTGCTTGGACGAGTTTTTTGTTATTTTTTTCAATTAATTATTGATTTATTTGTTACTGAGGGGGTTGAAGTAAAGTGGACCTTTACTTTTCACGTATTTTACATTGATCGAAGTGTCTGTCTGTGCACAATGGTGCAGGTTTCCACAAGGGGTTCCTTGGGTCCGTTATCATGGGACATACAAAGATCTCAGTATAAGCTTGATCTGGCCCGGAAAAGATCCTGTTTTAGGTAAGGATGTTTGTTCTTTTCAATTTGATTGCTTGGAAGAAATGTGATGAGATGGGAATAATGAAAGGGTTGCTATGATGCTTACCCCAATCCAAACTTCTAGGAGCAAATATAAAAACAGGATTTCTTTCCACTTTTATGAAACCTGGATTTTGTTTCCTGATTGTGTTTCATGGGCTGTAGTTTGAATGTCTGTCGGTGTAACTACAACATGCCCCATTGCCATGTCTTCAAGGAAGATAATGAAAGCGGCAATTTTGTTTTGACTGCTAGTTTTCATTTGACGAGTTATGATGTATTTCTTTCAGGGGTTGATAGCGTAGGCACAATATCATCTGCTCTTGTAACATATGCTGCTATTCAAGCATTACAACCAGACTTGATCATCAATGCAGGAACTGCTGGTGGCTTCAAGGTAAGCACTGTCTTCCCCTGAGCAGTAGCCTTAGGGTTGCTGATTTTCTAGTTTTATACCCCCAAAAATGTCTGTATCTTGTGTTATTTGTTGTTCTCTTCTTAGTTTAGCTAGCTTTGATCCTCCTTCCTGTGAAATTGTAGTCATATTCATTTTCAATATATGAATTAGTTATCTGTTGCAATATTTTCCCTTTTTTATACCCTGGTGGCGTAGTTGATATAACTGTTTTTTTGTTACAGGAAATCGTTGTAACTGTATATGTTTTTTTGTCTTCTAAAAAATGTTTTTATAACTTACAATAAGTGATCAAACAGAGCTAAACTAAAATATTATTTGCAATCAATAATCGCCATTGATTGTGTTATATAATTTTGTATGTAAATTGTTTTGTAATCAAGAAATGAATTGAACTAAAATGTATGACTATTTTAAGTGGATTGACTGACCATATGATTGTAATGGTAACTCTTTATAGTAAATTAAAATCTTATAATGATCATGTATGTAGTTAAAAATATTATGGAGCAGTCACAGATAAATGGATTTGTAAATGCATGAACATATTTACCTAAGTAGTGTTCATTACTGGATGCTTTCAGGCCAAAGGAGCTAGTGTTGGTGATGTGTTCATTGTATCAGATTCTGCTTTTCACGACAGAAGAATACCCATACCTGTAAGTTTTTTGTTATTCCTCTTGGTATCTCTAGATAGCTTTGTCTTTGCCCCCCTTCTCTACTTGAAGTATGGTTGACTATGTCAAGTTCATATTTAATACTGCAATGAATATAATATATTGTTTGACCTATCAATATCATTAATTTTGACATATTAACCTAGCGGCTTAAATGCTATGCTTTCTTTTATAATTTTCAATTGGTCCAGTTAAGAATCTTGAATAGAAACTATTTGCAGAGTTACGGTAACATATTTTAATATTTTTCATTGATACTTTGTTTCATGCTTGCAATGTAGTGCGGCAGAAATCTAGACATCAACACCAATAATATGTGTGATGTCTTTTGCAGGTTTTTGATCTGTACGGTGTTGGTTTACGTAAAGCCTTTGAGGCACCCAACCTTGTAAAGGAGCTTAATCTAAAGGTGAGTGTTATTTGCTTATATGTATTTGCTCCTGAAAACAAATCACTTTAATTTAAAATTCACATTGCCAACAAATACCTTGATATCACAAAATGTTGTCATCCAAAATTATGACTTAGGTTCCATTTGTTAACAAGATTACTATTATGACTTAGGTTCCATTTGTTAACAAGATTACCTGGATTGAAGAACTTCCCGCTCATTTTGTGAAGTTTGTACCTTTGAGCATACAAATTATCTCTCTTTTTAGGACTGTCGTGGCTTGATGCTTTGACTAGGAGTTCATTTGAGATTAGTCACTCACTCCTGCTGACATGCGTACCAATGTATGTTTAGCCTAGTTTATGACGTGGGCATGCCTTGTAGGATAAACATTTCTGCTGATAAAATGGAGATGTACATGTGTGATTTATTTTTTCTATCAGACAATGTCAAGCTAAAATTAATAAATCATAGATGAATGGGAAAAACATGAACCCTTTCTTATGACAATCTAAGAAATGTTAAGTTTCCAGGTTGTTGACCTTTACTTTTGTCTGGTCATTAATGTATTTATCTCTGTTATTGCTTATTACTTTTATGTGTTCTTTAGGGGACAGACAATAAAATCTTAGCGTAGTTTCATAGCCTATAGAGTAAACTGAGTGGAATAGTTTTTTCTTACACATTCGTGACTGATTGCAAATGCATTGCCGGTTTGCATTGAAAATCTTGCAAATGAATAAATAGCTTTAATTTCGGTCATAATAATAGTAGTTCACTTTCACTCGAGATAAACATCCTTGTCTGAAGCATGGTGATGTTCCAAAAATGTACTTTGATTTGCTTCATTATGTTATTGTGGCCAGTTCTTTTGTTTAGATTAAATGTGCAAAACTTGACCCAATTAATATCTGTGCGAATTTCAGGTGGCTAAATTGTCAACAGGTGACTCTTTAGATATGTCACAGCAGGATGAATCATCCATCATTGCAAATGATGCCACAGTTAAAGATATGGAGGTAACCTGATATATTGGGTATACTCTAGAATGTTGGATTTTCTGTTCATCTATGGGGAATGGCATGTGAATCTGCATTTTCACAAATCACACCTAGTAATAGTAGTTCTAATTTTTCCTTTGTTGAATATTGGTTTTAACTCCCCGTTTCAACTTTTTCTCCAGGGAGCAGCTGTTGCTTATGTTGCTGACCTTCTGAAAGTTCCCGCAATTTTTGTAAAAGCTGTGACTGATATCATTGATGGTGACAAACCAACTGCAGAAGAATTCCTGCAAAATTTAGCAGCTGTAACTGCTGCACTCGACCTGGCAGTTGAACAAGTTATCAATTTTATTAATGGAAAGTGCATATCTGAACTTTGACAACCCAATTTCAGATTGAGTTTTGTTATAAGCAATGTTGCACGGTGGGCTCCAATTGTACACTACCATCATTGATTGGGAATTTGAGATTTAAGAAAAAAAATAAAGACTTGTAAACTGAAGATATTGCAGCCCCGCCTCTCATCTCTCTTTTGTACCTGTTTTGGCCTTGCAGGCTGTGTAAGTTGTCTGGCAAAGATTGTGGCAATCATTGTAAACATGTACGATGATTTATACTTTTAAGTGAACTACTTAAAGGAATATGCTTGATTATGAACTACCACCATGGGTGGAATGATTTTAATAATGAAGTGTCCTAATTCACTGTTCCCGTCATGTGTTTGGATATAAATTTGCCATTATTGCCTCTCAGGATTCGTTATTCAGGCCTGAGCCAATCCAAATAGCCTTATTTCTTATACAAACACAAGCTAATGAAATTCAGACAGTAAACAAGGACATTGTGTTAATATTAAGCTCAAGCACAAGCCTTCCATAGTCATAATGTGCGTTTGCCGTTATTGAAATATATATGTTAAGCTTACATCCTCTCTTCTTCCCTTCATCTTCTTAATAGATGAATTGCCAGTGTCTACTCCTTCAATTCTTGTTTTAGACCCACTATTGAAATTCTTTGTTGTTGTTAGGAGTCATCCATTGCTCCATTGCATCGGTGTTATAGTTGAAGATGTTGGTTTTTGTAAATCATTTTCATTCGTTTTTTTATTAGCAATAAACAATAAATTAAATATGGACCACTTTAGGGGTGATTCAACCTTTATACAGATCTTGATAACCCTCGCAACACCAATTCTAGAACTACCCGAAAAAAATACATCACTTAATCAACTTCATACAAATCAATGGATCAAGATACCCGTCAGAGTAGGAAAAAAAACCAGAATATGACTTAAAAGTAATCCAAGACTCTAAACAATCAACCACCCCCTTTAAAAATGACATTATTCATGTGCTTCCAAATCTCGCTAACTACTGCAATTCAAATTGCTCCTCAAACATCATTAACAGAATCAGAGGCGTTACACAACCTAAACTAAAAAAAATTTAACAGTGGATCATTGTGACTCACTGACATTACACCAAGCCAAGCCAAGCAATGACTCCATACAATCCAAGCAATTTTGCATTCAAAATACAAATGACGACAAGTCTCTTCCTCTACCCCACAAAGACTACACAAAAGGCTTTCAACCGCAATCTTCGCCTTTCTAAATTGGCCTTAGTTGCAATCTTATTTTTCAGCACCCTCTAAGCAGAGACAAATACAGAAGACACGACTTTACTCCTCCAAAACTTTTTGTACACAAAGACATTCTCCCCTTCGCGTGTCCTCCTTAAACAATTGTAAGCAGAATTCACCGTATAAACAGGGAATTCCCCATCTTTCCAAACCCAACTGTCCTTCTCTTCCATGTCAAACTCAACCCTTGAAGACCCTGGAAAAAAATACACACCAAAGGCTTTTCCCATTCAAATAGACTCCTCTTCCAAGTTATTTGCCACTCCCAAGAACCATTAATCCATTTCCCAAGCTCAGTCACCTTAGCATCTTTGCAAGAACTCAGGGAGAACAACCTCGGATAAACATGCTTTAGAGCCCCATTATCCGCCCAACAATCATCCCAGAATAAAACACTATCTCCATTGCCAATCTTCCACTTGAAAGCATCTTCGAAATTCCTTCCCCATCCTTCTGACCCCCAAACCTCCATCAAATCTTTCCACCATAAAGAGGTTCTACTAATGTTCACACCCTCTTGCAGGCTTCTCCATCCACCATATTTAGAATCAAGTATCTCCTTCCACAGACCGCCTTTATCCGACCCCAACCTCCAAATCCATTTACCTAATAAAGTCGTGTTAAAGACTCGCTAGTCTAGAATTCCTAGACCGCTAGCCTCACGAGGCTCACAAACCTTACTCCAGGAAGCCCAAGTGATCTTTCTCCCCTCAACACCCCAACCCCATAAAAAAATCCTTTGAATCCTCACTAACTCGTTAGCCACCACGGAGGGCATTTTCAATAGAGACAGATAGAAAAGCGGGATAAATGTAAGTACAGACTTGATCAGACAAATTCTCCCTGCCAAAGACAAAAACCTACCTTTCCATCTGCACAATCTAGCCTTCATTCTTTCAATCACTCCTCCCCAAAACGCACCTCTCTTATGACACCCTCCTACCAACATTCCCAAATAAACAAAAAGGGTACCCATCACATCGTAATTAAGAATCGCCGCAAAACGCTCAAGCGTTATTTAGTCAATCCCCAACCCGCCAATCCTGACTTTCAGAAAATTTACCTCAAGTCCAGAATAGGGTTCAAAACAGTTCAAAGCCGCTTTGATATTAAAAACACTTTTAGTGTTAGCTTTGCAAAAGAATAAGGTATCATTAGCATATTGTAACATGTTAACCTTCACTTTTTTCCTTCCAATCTCCAAGCTATCAATCAAGTTTTTCTTAGCTACCATCCTTGACACTCTAGCCAAGCTCTCAACTACAATAAGAAAACAAAAAAGGGGTTAAAGGATCACCTTGGCGAAACTCCTTTTTTTAGGAAAAAAACTCCTTAGTCGGACTGTCGTTCACAAGCATTGACACAGAAGTTGAATCTAAGCAACTTTTAATCCAATGGATCCATTTGTCACAAAAACCAACCATTTTTAACATATACAGAATGAACTCCCAACTAACAGAATCATATGCCTTCTCATAATCGACTTTAATGAAAATACAACTTCTCTTCTTTCTCTTTACTTCATCCAACACTTCATTAGTTATTACTACACTATCCAGCAAACCCTTTCCTTTAAGAAAAGTCAATTGTCTAACGTGAATGACTCTGCTTATCACCTTTTTCATCCGTAACGATAGTAATTTCGAAACCCTAGGCCACTTATCACTAACCGCGAAATCCATCACCGCGGACACCACATCCTTTTTAATAACATCCCAGTAAAACTTAATGAACCCAAAATTAAAACCATCTGGGTCAGGACTCTTTGTACAATCACAGCTCCAAACAGCTTCCCTGATTTCTTCTTCGATAAAACCACCGACCAACATTTCATTATCCTCTCCTGAAATAGAATTGAAACTAACGTTGTCCAATATGAGCTGGGGAGTGTCATTCTTGATAAATCTAGCTTAAAAAACTCTATGACCTTTTCTTTGATCACATCTTTATCCTTGCACCACCGACCATTAATATCAACCCCATGAAACTCGTTCCTTGCCCTCCTCCATCTTACAGCAAAATGAAAACACTTTGTGTTTAAATCACCATGTTTCAGCCACTTTTGCCTTGCTTTCAGGTGAACTATCGCCTCTTGCTTAAGGAGATTTATGTTAAATTCACCTAAAAGAGACCTTTTCCCCACCCTCACAGACTCTTCTATCTCACTTTCATCGTCTCCCGTATCCAACTCATTAATCCTCTGGCATTCCCAAAAACTTCTTTGTTCCAAACTTTTAAATCAGCTTTCAGTTTTTTCAATTTTTCCTTAAAGATATACATTCCCCCTCCTTGCACTTCGTAGTTGGTCCATTCAACTCTCACAAACTCTAAAAACCTATTGTCGCTTTGCCATACGTCCAAGCTCTTAAATGGTTTCAGACCCCATTTAATAACCACGCCCCTGAGAAAGGTGTATACATGCCTGAAATTCAGTTAGTTGGGTCTAAAAGAAATAAAAGAAGCAGTAGAATTAAGGTTCGAGGAATAAAAGAAATAAGAGGGAGTGGCAGGAAAGAAGGCTCTAATCATTCCATTCTTCTTACCATTCATTCCCTTTCTCCTCCACTCTCCCAACAACCCCACTACCGATTTTTTTTAAAATGTCAAACCTTTCACGAGAACGATCAAGAGAATGAGCAAGAATATTTGACTTTTGCAGGTGAGGGTGAAAAAGGTGGGTCCCTTTGATCCCCAGAAAAATGAATGGTACCATATTATTTCTTCACAGATGCAATGGAATACAACTCCGATTTTGCTAACCATGTGCAGATGCCACTCACAGGCAAACAAAACGATAACAATGATCTTCATAATGACAAAATCCTAACTGCCCGATAAGTACATAACAGAGACACAATACTGCTGAGCAAAGACTACTTTGTGTTGTGTTGAAGGAACACTCCTCAAAATGATCACTATATGCTCTTGGACTCCTTTGAGTATGAACCACTTGAACGCAATGTTGTTTGAAGTGAAGGCACGAATCCCTTTTTTTCTTGGTATTTTAAACAAAACTTTTGAAACATGCATTCACCATGACACTTCAAGGGATACTAGGCCAAAACGAAGGACATAATCCTAACGTCCTTAAAATACTTTATTACATAGTGAACAAATAATGAAGAATAAGCTAACAAACTGCAAAAATATCACTGGCCATCGTGCTTTGCCTTGTTATGTTGTTTCAGACCACTATCGGAGTTGAAAGTCTTGCAGCAGAAACAAGCAATGCAACAGAATATTCAGAGGGAAGGAAGAGACTCGCTTTTTGCCTGCCTTTTCTCTTGCTCCCCACCTCTTATATTCACATAGTCCCTTTTCCATTTGGGCTCCAACCGTTTTCTTTTGGATCTCCTCAATCAATCCATCAACTTTTGAGAAGTTTGTTATGCCCTCCTGGCCCACATGTTTCTGTTGAGGTGTATTTTCATTTTGGCCATATTGTTGCGTTGTATCACGTCCTTAAAATACTCTATTAGATAGCAAAAAATAATGAAGAATGAACTAACAAACTGCAAAAATATCACTGGCCACCGTGCTTTGCCTTGTTATGTTGTTGCAGACCATTATCAGTGTTGAAAGTCTTACTGCAGCTTTTGCAACTGAGTCCACCAGACTTGGGACTCTTGACTTCACTATTGGGAGTCTTTCCACCTTTCTTCACGGAGTGTGGAGTTCCTGCATTTTCTGTTTTCTTACCATCAGTCTTTTCTGCAGTAGCAGTTTTTGCTTTCTCAACAAGAAGTATGTTTTCCTGGGGGAATATCTCCTAAATATATTCGGTCATGTATCGTATACACACTGACACAGTCAGCACATGAAGACAATTCAAGGTTTGATACATTTTATGTTATATTATTTTTATAATCCCCTAATATCTCAATCAGTAACTATAAGTTATTATATTGTACAGATACAAAGACAATGATGATGGTGGTCAATATAAAGACCTACCCGTAGTAGTGTTTCCGCCCGGCTAGGGGAAGAGAGATTATGTTGGCAAATATCAAGGTTGGTTTCATTCGACATGACTATTCTCACTCTTTTGATTTTGGTATTGCTCTTCTAATAGTTTGTGAAATGACTTTTATGCAAAGCAAAATCCAAGTGTCTGTACTATTGTGTCGACATATAATTTTTGGTTTCATTTTTTTTTTCAATTTGTGCAGAGGGAAGCAGTTGTTAGGCAAAGGCTTGCTAAGCTGAAAAAGAGTGCTTAAACATAATTCGATGTACAATTTCCTAATTCTATTATGAGTTTCTTTCAATTAGTTTACTTTGGTTACATAGGTTTTTATTATGTATCAATGACAGATTTCCTAGAAATGTTTATTTTGAGATCATTTGTGTTACTAGTGAATTGATGCCAGTTTTCGCAATCTCATTGTTATAATATGGGGTGCCTCTTTTTGCACTTGTTTGATTATTGGTTTTTTAGGATTAATAAAAATTGAAATTGTAAATATTTTACTAAATATTATTGTATTATTGATTTTTGATCATTGTAAATATTTTACTACCAAGTTAATAAAAGTTTCAGTAGGGTGGTTGATCAACTATTAATGCAGCTAACGAGGAATAGGGAACAATGGAGATTCAGACACGCACTTTGGTAGGTACATCAACTGGAAACAAATTTCTAGCGGTTGCATTGAATTCGAATTCACTGAAGATACATAATTTTCAAATCAGAAGCATGCACAGCTGGAGAGTACTATCTGCCAGATATATTGGATGAAAAACTCTTCTGGGTGACTCTCTTGTTCACAATTTATTTAATATTTTTTGTCGTTATTTAATTATTATACAATGTGCAGATGTACACTGATCTTCATAATGACAAAATCCTAACTGTAAATATTTCAGTACCAAGTTAAACAAAACTGTATTCAATGCACCTATTAATGTAGCTAACGAGGAAGAGGGAATAATAGAGATTTAGACACGTACTTTGGCAAGTATATCAGATGAAAACAAATTTCTAGCGATTGCATTGAATTCGAATTCACTAAAGATATAAAATTTCAAATCAGAAGCATGCACAGCTGGAGAGTACTAGCTGCCACACATATGGGATGAAAAACTCCTCTAGGTGACTCTCTTGTTCACAATTTATTTAATATTTTTGTCGTTATTTAATTATTATACGATGTGCTAATGTACAGTGATCTTCATAATGACAAAATCCTAACTGTAAATATTTTAGTACCAAGTTAATAAAAAAGTGTATTTAATAGGGTGGTTGATCAACTATTAATGCAGCTAACAAGGAAGAGAGAACAATAACAAATTTCTAGCGATTGCATTGAATTCAAATTCATTGAAGATACAAAATTTTCAAATCAGAAGCATGCACAACTGAAGAGTACTAGCTGCCAGACATATGGGATGAAAAACTCCTTTGGGTGACTCTCTTGTTTACAATTTATTTAATTTTTTTTCGTTATTTAATTATTATACGATGTGCAGAGATTTTCATAATGACAAATCCTAACTATAAATATTTTAGTATCAAGTTAATAAAAATTTTATTCAATAGGGTGGTTGATCAGCTATTAATGCAGCTAACGAGGAAGAGGGAACAATGGAGATTCAGACATGTACTTTGGCAGGTATATCAGCTGGAAACAAATTTATAGTGGTTGAATTGAATTCGAATTCACTGAAGATACAAAATTTTCAAATCAGAAGCATGCACAGCTGGAGAGTACTAGCTACGAGACATATGGGATGAAAAACTCCTGTGGGTGACTCTCTTGTTCACAATTTATTTAATATTTTTTGTTATTATTTAATTATTATACGATGTGCAAATGTGCAGTAATCTTCATAATGATAAAATCCTAACTGTAAATATTTTAGTACCAAGTTAATAAAAATTGTATTCAATAGGGTGATTGATCAGTTAGTAATGCATCTAACGAGGAAGAGGAAACAATGGAGATTCAAACACGTACTTTGGCAGGTATATCAGATGGAAAAAATTTCTAGCGGTTGCATTAAAATCGAATTCACTGAAGAAACAAAATTTTCAAATCAGAAGCATGCACAACTGAAGAGTACTAGCTGCCAGACATATGGAATGAAAAACTCCTTTGGGTGACTCTCTTGTTCACAATTTATTTAATATTTTTTTTATTGTTATTTAATTATTATACGATGTGCAGATGTGCAGTGATCTTCATAATGACAAAATCCTAACTTTAAATATTTTAGTACCAAGTTAATAAAAATTATATTCAATAGGGTGGTTGATCAGCTATTAATGCAACTAACAGGGAAGAGGGAACAATGGAGATTCAGACACGTACTTTGATGGGTATATCAGCTGGAAACAAATTTCTAGTGGTTGCATTGAATTCGAATTCATTAAAGATACATAATTTTCAAATCAGAAGCATGCACATCTAGAGAGTACTAGCTGCCAGACATGTGGGATGAAAAAATCCTCTGGGTGACTCTCTTGTTCACAATTTATTTAATATTTTTTGTCGTTATTTAATTATTATACAATGTGCAGTGATCTTCATAATGACAAAATCGTAGCTGTAAATATTTTAGTACCAAATTAATAAAAAATGTATTCAAAGGGGTGGTTGATCAACTATTAATGCAACTAAGGAGGAAGAGGGAACAATGAAGATTTAGACACATACTTTGACAGGTATATCAGCTGGAAACAAATTTCTAGCGGTTGCATTGAATTCGAATTCACTGAAGATACATAATTTTGAAATCAGAAGCATGCACAACTGGAGAGTACTAGCTTCCAGACATATGAGATGCAAAACTCTTCTGGGTGACTCTCTTGTTCACAATTTATTTAATATTTTTTGTGGTTATTTAATTATTATACGATGTGCAAATGTGCAGTGATCTTCATAATGACAAAATCTTAACTGTAAATATTTTAGTACCATGTTAGTAAAAAGTGTATTCAATAGGGTGGTTGATAAACTATTAATGCAGCTAACGAGGAAGAGGGAACAATAACAAATTTCTAGCGGTCGCATTGAATTCAAATTCACTAAAGATACAGAATTTTCAAATCAGAAGCATGCACAGCTGGAGAGTACTAATTGCCAGACATATGGGATGAAAAACTCATTTGAGTGACTCTCTTGTTCACAATTTATTTAATACTTTTTTTCGTTATTTAATTATTTTACGATGTGCAGATGTGCAGAGATTTTCATAATGACAAATCCTAACTGTAAATATTTTAGTACCAAGTTAATAAAAACTTTAATCAATAGGGTGGTTGTTTCTATTAATGCAGCTAACGAGGAAGAGAGAACAATGGAGATTCAGACACGTACTTTGGCAGGTATATCAGCTGGAAACAAATTTCTAGTGGTTGCATTGAATTCGAATTCACTGAAGATACAAAATTTTCAAATCAGAAGCATGCACAACTGGAGAGTACTAGCTACCAGACATATGGGATGAAAAACTCCTGTGGATGACTCTCTTGTTCACAATTTATTTAATATTTTTTGTCGTTATTTAATTATTATATGATGTGCAAATGTGCAGTGATATTCATAATGACAAAATCCTAACTGTAAATATTTTAGTACCAAATTAATAAAAATTGTATTCAATAGGGTGGTTGATAAGCTATTAATACAGCTAACGAGGAAGAGGAAACAATGGAGATTTAGACACAATTTCCTCGCTATTAAACAAACTTAGATAGATCAATGAAATGTTTTTTAAAAAATAAATGTTTTTACATTAATATATGAATAATGATAAATGATCCTGCCTGTTGACCAGAACGTAGGAGCTTGCCTCGTCAAACTTGGATCGACGTGTGCACCGCTTCAACCTCCGTCCTTCTTCAAGATCCACCTCAAGAACCTGCAAAAGAACAGAGCGGCGCCGCTGCGGCCGATCGCACTCCAACGCC
>Ga0123342_1007472_pt1 | contig 14400 bp, 6 predicted proteins | sample Turbeawhitnodule_FD_89960 | JGI IMG/M metagenome (GOLD analysis project Ga0123342, IMG submission 89960) | Root nodule microbial communities of legume samples collected from Mexico - Turtle bean Mexico white nodule | ecosystem: Host-associated > Plants > Roots > Nodule | place: Mexico: Nepantla...
AATACTAATTGACTTTGTTTTTTTTTTATAATTATGTCCTGTATTTTTTACTTGAAATTAACATGATTACATCATCAATAATAATAAAAATAAATACTAATTTATGTTTATAGATTCAACTTTGATGTTGGTGTAGGGTTTAATTTTTTATTTTCTTCATTCTTAAAAAAATAATTTCAAACTAAACATTTTAAATTTCTTACTATTTTATTTTTATTTTGTAAAAACTCATTTCTTTATTCATTAATTATATTTCTAACTATTTTAAACATTAAAAATAGCATTCAAAATTAAAATTATAAAAAAATAATTTATTATTTATTTTTGAAATAGTGCTAGATAGGGAAATAAAAAATAAAGTGGTGCTAGATAGGAAAATAAAAACAAATGAGTGCTAGATAGGGAAATAAAAGTGTAAATTGTGTTAGATAGAGAATTTTTTACCCCACTAAAATCATGTCATTTTAAAATAATTTTAATTTAAATATACTGCACAATAAAATACACCAATCACATTTCTTTAAATTTTTTTAAAGTTAAAGTTTTATCAATTGATAATTATCCTTCCATAGTCTAGGTAAAAAAAAAATTCCAACACTTTCTCAGTAATCTCAGTCCCTGTTCTCCAGATTTATGATCATATCATCATCAACCATTTTCAAATACCTCACCTCCACCAAGTTCGTATACCATACACGGGAAGAAGTGCGAGAATAACTCGTCGGTCTCTTGTAAAGCATTCCGACGCTACCACACGTACACCTTCCCGCGCTCTTCGAACGTACACCTCACTATGTAGCCACCATTATCAATATTGAAAGCTCATAATTAAAGTGACCGCAGGGTGTAATATTTGTGGTCTTACAATTGGTATGTATAAAATTAAAATATTAAAAATACTGAAACTAAATTAGAAAAAATAGACAAATAAAAATGGTATTAAAAAAGAAAAAAAAACTAAGTCCCCACAACCAACCTCCCCAATTCAATTTTGAGAAAGCGCCATTGGTCGTCTTGTCAAATCTCGCAAGGCTAATTCGATTCAGCGTATATATATAAGTGCGTGTGTGCGAGTCACTGAATTCATAGCACTGTTCATTAGATCTCGTTATTGCAGAGCGAAATGGCGATGTTGTTGAAGCACGTGAGGGCGTCGTCGTCGCTGCTGAAGCAGCACGTGACCCGCGCGCACCTGCTGTCGCGGCCGTTCACCACGACCGAGGGCCACCGTCCCTCCATCGTCCACAAACGCAGCCTCGACATCCTCCACGATCCTTGGTTCAACAAAGTATTTTCTCTCGTTTTTTATTTTCTATGTTTTTGTGTGGAAAATCGATCAGATTGTGATGATTTCGATTGTATAAGCTGTTTTGAATTGAAAATAAGGTAGTTCGCACACAAAACTCCTTTGTTTTTAAAATTTAATAGGTGGTGGATAGTTTTGCAATTTGTTTAGGCATTGTTTGGGTGGATGGATATCTTGAGCAAATGGTAATTTGAAGGTCTAGATATTTTCGTAAGCTTCAGATTGACTCTATTTAAATAAACTTATTCATGAACAATTACACATGAAAGACAATAAGGAGGCAAAATGAATTGCGTTCGTGAAGTTTTTATAAGTTACAACCATCTTATATACTTAACTTTTATGGAAGTTCTCTGGTTTATTTTGTCAAAAAGCAGAAGTATATAATTTAGTTTTAGTTTATTGGAGAAGTTTAATTCATTTTTGTTTTTCTATAAGCGCTTATGAAGAAGTATTAATACTGGGTCATGGATAATGAAAATAAGCTTAAAACAGCTTACATGAGTTTTAGATGTTGTTTAATAAGTTCACCAAACTAGCATAAAATGCTTTGCAGATGTCTATTATTATAGAGAAGTTCAAATAAGGAGAAAAGAAGTATAGACTAATGAGATCCTAGTCATGATAATCTAATTGAGGCTTCGGCGTTGCTAATTTAATCCAAACACCATTTTTCTTTTTCTAAATTTAAGAGGTGGTGACTAATTTTTCAATTTATATAGGCATTTGTGCTGAATAACTTAAGTGACAGTTTGAAGTTAAGCTTCAATTTATGGATCATTAAAATAAACTTAAAATGGCTCATATAGTTTCAGAAATTGTTTATAAGTTAGACTCCTCTGGATAATTTTTTCTCTAAACAGTTATAGGAGAAAATAAAATAAAATAAAATGAATTGTTTCTCTTATGAATTTAGAATAATATATGCACTTAAGCTTTCAGAGAAGTTAAATGAAATATCTTCAATAAAGGTTAATTTAAGTTCATTAGTTGATTTTAGCTCATGGGTGAAACTCAATTGATCTTACTTTATATTTGCTCTTTTAAATGCGTATGAGAAAATGCTCTGCAAATGCAGGTTACACGAGTCCAAGAAGGGTGAAAATAAGTATTGCCACCCTTTAGTCTTGGTAGTTTAGTTAAGGCTTCAATGATTCTATCTTGCTTTTATGTATGCAGTTTTTTACTATCATAAATGCTGTTTGCTTATTTTGTGTTACTTTTATCTTAATTTGAAGTTTTCAAATTGTTTAAATAATACTTTCGTAAGCTGCTATTGCTTGGATAAAGTTTGAAGTAATTTTATTAATTTTTCTTAGTTTGTTTTGTAATTTTGTTTATACGAAATGGACTTTTTGTGTACATAGTTTGAGGCATTGTGCATGTTCCTGGTCATGGGTCTTTTCAGGTGGGTTTTCTGTTTGGTATGTTGACCCCAAATTGATTTTGAATCATTGAATGAAAAATGGGAATAAAAGTGCTCTTCTCAAATTTTTGTTTAAGCAAATAGAGCTAAGTAACCCTAGTGCAATCATCAATAAAGATTACAAACCAATGTGCCCCCAGAGATATTAGGTACGGTAGATGATCCCCATATATCACTATGGATTAACTGGAAAGGTTGTGAGTTCTAATTTTTCTAATGGGAAAAGATACACGAGTGTGTTTAGCTAATTCACCACCCTCACATTGCAGGTTTGAGGTATCCAAATTTTCAAATAAATGGGGAAACATAATTTTTAAAACAGAAAGTGATGGATGTCCTAAGCAATATTGGTATAACCAAAGAGTGTCCTTTGTTGCATAATCAGAAGAATTATGCTGTAATTAAGGGCAAATTCCATTCTATATTTATTAGGACAGATTTGTTAGTAATTTTATTTTATTTGATTAGTACAGCTGTAAACACCCATTATTTCTGGCTTTCATTACCTATTATTTCTTTCCTTAATTAGGTTGTAAAACACTCTATAAATAGAGACTATAATAACATTTGTAAAATACATCAGAAATACATTCCATCTATTTCTTTCAACTTCTTTATTTGATATGCTGAGTAGAGACATGGTGTTGATCAGCTTTGGATTCTTGAGATGGTTCTAGGTAGTAAAGTGCATTTCTTTCCTTAACAAGTCCAATCCTCCTCCCCTAGTCCTCCTCCTGTAAAACAGACAAAGACGGGGAAAGCATTGCAAAACAATTGTGGTCATATTTTAGTTTTTTTGATGGAAATAAAACTTGTAGAAAGTTTTGGGACATGTAGAACATTTTTAAGAATAACTTTGGAAGATAAATAGATATCTCCATATCCTGCAAGTGCAACTATAGCTATAGTGACATTGGCAACTAATTTTCCTAGTGCATGGAGATGGGGTTGAAGAATGGAAGAGTTGAGGTGAGTATGTCATATGATCTGTAGATCCTGAATCCACAATCCAATAGTTAGCACTATATGAAACACTCATACAACAAACATTAACTGAGAGAGCAAGAGAGTATAATTCAGAGGGTTTCTCAAGTGTTCCCAAAAGGTCTTTCTGTCTTTTTGATATCCACAATATTGAATCCTTCCTCAATTGATTTTGGATCATACATCATGGAGATACAAATCAGCAACTGGCTGTCTAATGGGTGATTTTAGAAAGAGAAAACAGCAATAAAGGCTGTTACAATGAAACTGCAGCAATTAAGGTTGCACCCTCTTGAAGATAAAATGGCAAGGAAGGTTGTAAGTGGTAAATAGAGAACGGGGCTCCTGGAAAAACCTAGAGCTCTGATACCATGTGAAAAAAATGTGTAGGCAGAAAGCAATAATTGTGAAATTTCTTTTCTTTATCTTAGAAAGAAAGAATACATTGGTATTTATAGGAAAAACGAAATCCTCATAAAAGGAAATAAATCTCTTGAAATAAAGGAAATAAATCTCCAGACATGAAGACTTTAAATCTGGAGCAAATCTACCAAATGAACTCCTAATCCCAACACTTAATGTTAGGGATTTCTTCAAATCAATCTATATTTATTATCCAATCAATCTATATTTATTGTACAGTAAATGTGCATTATTTACACCCATATTTCAACACATTTGAAGCTAGGCACATCCCATTTCTTATAATTTGTTCCAAGTTATTCTTTAGAGGATACAATCCATAGATGAATTATCCTTGTCTTCTGCTTGGTTACTTGAGGCTAGAAAGTGCCCATGAATTATGTGGAAAATTTCATGCATTCTTATATTCTGTCTAGTCTATTTTTACATGTTGGATTAATAAATTTAAGATTTTGCTATTGAGTTTTTGCATCACCTTTTCTTTGGTGGATATTTTATAGTTTCCTATAAACTTGTATGTATTCTAGTATTATATTAACTTTGATATTTTAAAATTAGGGAACAGCTTTTTCCATGACAGAACGAGACCGTCTTGATCTACGAGGACTGCTTCCTCCGAATGTCATGTCTCCTGACCTACAGATCGAACGCTTCAGTATGTTTTTTTCCCCTAGTCTTAGGCCAATGTTGAATATACCAAATCAGTGTTGTGCTTGGTAGTAATTTTATTTTTGCATAATGGTGAGAGTGGTGTTAATGATTGAGATCCATCCTTCAGTTTTTCATTAAATGGGAATTAGGTAGCTCAGGTCATTCAAATCAAGGCTTCTGCCATGGTTCATTTTATCACTTTGGTTCATGGTACCTTTTATAATAAATAAAATGAATTTTTAAAAATAATCTGACTTTTGTCTGTGCAATAGTAACACTTTGTCCAGTGATATCTTCTGTTTCAGGTGTTTTATCAGTTTTAAAAAACTAAAGGCATTTGTTTTTTTATGTTCAGTGTCTTGAATGTGGTGTGTTGGTTGTCTACTCTCTCCACAAGGAGTAGAGTTTGAAGATCAACTAGTGGTCAGTTTCAATAGTTTGCAAGAGAAAGGGAGCATGACATGTGTTCCACTTTATACGTATGGATTTGAATGTTGTATGGGAAAGGTTTTAGACATTTCACTGGTCATACCTTGAAGATAGGTTCATTTTGCTTCTTCGTGATATTTAGCTTGATGATACCTTTTTAATAGTTTACTCCTGATATTTAGAGGGATTGACAAATTGATTTTGAATTTTCTGATCTTGTGTTTTTGGTTGCTATATTATGCAATAATCTTCTCTTTTAGAGTTAAGTACACACAACTCTGAGATTTAATGAAACTACTTAAACACTCTTTTTTTTTGAAGTTACCTTGACCACCCTTGTAAATAAAATCAAGAGTGGTTAATGTTTTCAAAAAAATTAATTATTCAAGAAGTTTACAAATTTCTAGGAATGCACAGAGATTAGTTTGTTACATATGTTATGGTATTTTTTTTTTCTCTTTTATTTTGTTCCCATGGCAGCCCTCAATTGTTCTTTAGATAATTTTTGTTACGGATATATAAAGAGATTGGATAGCTTTGTATTTTTGAAACACTAGTTTACTTTTTTATTCTATTTTAAAACTTTAGTATGTGAAATGGTTGGGAATGAGATGATGCTGTGTTACTGCTTTGGACTGTGTGAAACAGTTCAAGGAGAACTCCTTTAATTGCTTTATTTTTGTTTTCCTTTAATTTCATTTTAAATGTTTTATTGTGATAGTTCTTCTTTGAGTTTCTGCTATAAGCGCTCTAGAGGCTGTTGCTGAATGTATTGCATATATTTGCCCATTTACACTGAAACTTTTTAGCATCTATCTGAAATATAGATGCAGGCAAATCATGCTTACAGTTGATGTTTTGGTGATGAGAAATAAGGATTCTGATATTTTTTCTTATATATTTTATTTTCTTTTATAAAAAATAGAGTATGCAAAAGCATCACCATATAACACATACGGGAGAAAAAGAATACTTAGTGTTGGAGATCCCACATCGACTAGAAATTAGGACATTTCATTGTATATAAGTGGGTGCAAACCTCACCTCATTGAGCCAGTTTTATGGGGTTGAGTTAGGCTTAAAGTCCACTTCGTAATATGGTATCAGAGCCATTTCGAGCCTATCCTAGCGAGTATTTGTCACCCTGGAATAATGATTACAATATCTTAATTGCCATAATTACAATGATTAATAATATCTCCTTGGAGATCAACAATATCCTTGCAAATTATGTGAATGGATGGGTATTTATCATTCCTAGCTTGCATGTGGGATCATGAAACCACTCTTTGTGAAGCCTCTTTGTAAACATATATGCTAGCTGAAGCCTTGATGGGATGTCGGAAGCACTAATAAGACTATTATCCATTTTTTTATGAATTGTTGGTTTATTTTTATGTTTTTTGTCCTATCATGTTTTACTAGGTTGTGAGAAATACTAATAGCTAATTTATTATCGCAATAGAGGGGTCATATATAGGTTGAAATTAAGCTTTTTGCATTGGACCTTACAACTACATATTGATTCTTACTTTTCCAAGTCACCAAGTTCCCTCCCAAGAACATGCAATACCTAGAGGTAGACCTCCTATTAGTGACAAACCTTGCACAATTTGCATCAATATACTTCTCCATCTTTAATTTTCCATATTTCTTGGACAGCAATTCCCTTCTTGGACTTGTTTTCAAATATTGAAGGATTCTCTATTCCTAGCATGTAAGTGTCGCTCTCTTGAATCATTGTGAGCTACCTGACCACAGTCACAACATAAGCTATGTTTGCCCTGGTGTGGACTAAGTAGATGAGCTTCTCTACAAGCCTCTGATATTGACCCTTATTCACTACAATTATCTTCATCACTCCCAACTATACGGTTTTACACTAACATTGTTTAACCCTAGAATTAGAAATAACATTTTGCTAAAATAGAAGACTAAAAAGAAGAATTTTTTTAATTGGAGGACTAAAAACATATTTTTAAAAACTGTCACTCGATTAAATTCTTTTAGCAAATGTTGAGTAGAGCACTGTTGGCCACCTCCTCGACATCATTAATGTCGTCTAACCCTACATACTGAAAGTAACCTTTTGCAGAATAGAAGGACTAAAAGATGAATTTTTTTAATTGGAGGACCAAAAGAAGTAGTGCTCGCAATTTGGTGGACTAAAAATATATTTAAGCTTTTGTTACCAAATTCTTCTTGTTTAGTTTCTATTACGTGGTGTATGTAACCAATTTTTCAATGTCTCTTCTTCCTAAATTCTAGGGTTCTTGGGTTCTCTTCGCGATATATTCATACTTGTCCATGATTTTCACATCCCAGTCCTATGGAAAATCTGTTTCTGAGAAGCTCGATGATTCAAATTATCTTCATTGGAGGCAACATGTTGAACCAATGATCAAGTCACATAAGTTACAATGACTTGTTGTGAATTCGATGGTTATGTTATCTTACAGAAGAGGATTGCACACTTGATCATGTTAATCTTGAGTATGAAGTGTGGGAAGTTCAGGGTCAAACTTGTTTGGCTGGAATCTACTCTCGAAAATCTGTTTTGTCTTGTGTTCTTAGATTGAATCACTCGTATGTGTTCTAGGAGAAGATTCATGAATACTCTGGCCTTCAATTGAAATCTCGCACGCATAATCTACGTTATGTGATGTGTGCAGTTCGTCTTGAAAGTATCTTCTCAAGATCAAGAGTTTTGTTGAACTCGTCAACGTTGGAGTTCTAATATGTCACGAATAATGTGTTAGTTGTTCGATTATTGAAGGCAAGAAACACACACTCTCTTCCACTGAAATTTAAGCTCTTTTTTTGGTCATGAAACACATCTTGTTTGGCACATTAAAGAGTTGGTAGCTAAAAGTTAGAGTTGATAGCTACTACACCTAACTTTGGTCAGTGATCTTAATTCTTACTTTAGTTTAATCTCCAATCTTGCACCACCTCACAATTCCACAACTTGTACCTTTTGTCACACATGAACCTTCCTACACACCGCCTATCACTTCTAGTCCATCCACTTATGAGTTTGCTTCTATCCCTGTTCCAGCTCCAGTTGTCAGCATCTATCCTATTAAGACTTGGTCTAAATCTGGTATTCATTAGTCCGAAATTCATCCTTCCTTGTTCCTTACTCGTTCAGAACCTAAAATAGTTAAGAAAGAACTTGAGGATTTGCTGGATTGCAACAATAAAATGATGCACTTCTGAAGCAAATTACATTAGATTTAGTTTTGTTACCTCCTCACAAACAAACTATTAGTTGCAAATGGAATTTTAGGGTCAAGGAAAATGCTGATGGCTCTATTATTAAATACAAAGCAAGGTTGTTGGCTATGGGGTTTCATCAAGTGCAAAATGTTGATTTCCATGAAAAGTTTTTTCTAGTGGTAAAGTTCACTACCATCGAAGTTATTCTTATGCTTCTCTCTCATGGGTGGAAATTATTTCAGCTGAATGTTAATAATGCTTTTGTAAATGGTCTATTGGAAGAAACAATTTATATGACAACCACGTGGATTTGAAGTTGGGGATAGATATCTTGTTTGTAAGTTGAACAAGGCATTGCATAGGTTAAAGCAAGCCCCAAGACAATGGTTTGACAGTAATTTTCCCTTCAGTTTGGGTTTTTGGACAATAAATGTGATTCATCACTCTTTATTTACAGACATCAATCTCATTTGTCTATTTTATGGTATATGTTAATGATATCATAATTACTGGAAGCTCTATTACTTTAATTTAGCAACTTACAGCTAAACTCTGCATTTTTTCCCCTCAAACAATTGTGTCATCTAGATTACTTTCTTGGTCTTGAAATCAAATATTTGCTAGATCATTCTATTGTTAAGACTCAAAGTAAATACATTTAGGACTTGCTTTACAAAACACATATGGCAGAAGCTCATTCCATTTCTTCCCCTATAGTTTATAACTGCAAATTATCTAAATTTGGGGCTGATCTCTTTTCAGATCCTACTTTATATTGATCAGTGGTAGGTGCTCAGCAATGTGCCACTCTCACTAGGTCAGAAATCAGCTTTGTTGTCAACATAGTCTGTCAATTTATAGCCAAACAACTGGAATCTCATTGGGCTGTGGTTAAATGAATTCTAATATGGACTACATCTTTGGTCTGCATCTCTTGCTTTGTCTATGTCACTTAAAGGCTTTTGTTATGCTGATTGAGCATCTGTGTTGATGACATACATTCTACTTCAAGAGCAGCCATCTATCTTGGTCCCAATCCACTTTTTTCAACTTGTTTTGTTTTTCTTATAGGCTTGATCAATGTGAAGTATTTTTCTTCTGAAAAATCCCACCCTTGAGTTTGAGGGGTGTATATAAATTAGTTAGAGCTGTTATTGCTAACAGCTCTCGTATTAATTAAATAAAGCTGTTAGTCGGCTAACAACTATCTCCTCTGATGGAGCTTAGCTATAAATACTCTTGAACCTATCTTATTTTACATACTCTTGAACCTATCTTAGTTTTGTTACCAAATTCTTCTCATTCAGTTTCTCTTACAAGAAAAAACCAGATTAATATGTGAAGAAGAAGAACTCAACCAAGACTGTAATTATTTATTATTACGTTTTTTATTATTATCCTACAATTTAACCAGTGCTAACATTCTTGTGTTAAACAGTGGTTGATCTGAAGAGGCTTGAAGTTCAAGCAAGAGATGGACCTTCTGATCCTAATGCGTTGGCCAAGTGGCGGATACTTAATCGCTTGCATGATAGGAATGAGACTATGTACTATAAGGTATACGTATATCCATTTTTTTCTATTGCACTCCTTTGATAACCAACAATTTTATTTCGAAACATTTGATGACAATTTAGGTGTCAATCAGTCACAGACTCAGACCTTAATGAGGTAGGTGACCCTCTAATTAACAGAATGTACAACTACGTAGATGATTAAGACAAAATATAAGTGCAACTGCCATGTAAGGTTTTTTACTATGGCATTTCTATTTCATTTTGGGAGTTCAGTGGCAAGTAAACTTTGATTCAACCTGCATCCCTTACGAACATTATGAGCTTTTTTGGGAGCTTTGGTCAGGGTCTTCTATTTGCAGGGTAGTCTGTAATTGCAGTTCCTTAAAATTTATAGAAGTTTGTGTAGCATTAGCATTAATAACTACTTATAATTAAAAGATAAGATAAACTAAAACCATTTTCCATCAGAAGTTATTTGATGGTGTAGTTGTCCTAATTCCTACAAAACAGATCATTACCTATGGGATTCATGCCATCTTCAAGTTGGTCCTAGGACTTGGTCCTGCTTGAGCGAAAGGTCTTGGGCGAGGGTTGGTGGAGGGTTTTTTCTTTCTTGAACAGTAATTGGAGGGACTTCTGGGTTCACTGTGTTCTTGCATTTTTTTTTCTCTTTTCTTTGTAGTATGCATGCTGTATAATATTTTTATGCTCTGATTCTATAATTTTCTTTTGTATGAATGAAATGTTATCATCAAGATGAAAATGTAATATAAAATAAACTTGTGTGTGTTCACGTGTGGAAGGGAAGGGGGTTTCTTTCTTGGATAGTACAAATGGATTGGAGAGATATTCCTAGTTTTAGCTATCTCCTATTTGCTCATATGTCTTTTACCTAAAACTTTATTCTCTAATTCCGTGTTGTTTTTCACTATGAATTAAATATTATTTTGTCACAGAAAAAAGGAAAGTGAGCCATTCTGACATTACAATGTAAGTGAAATCTTTTCGGAGAGCAAATATAAAACCAGTAATATAATTAATTTTAATGTGGCTTAGATAAACTGACACTACCATGTATGTGAAGAGACGTTTCGCATTATATTAAAAGATTGCAAGGCATGAAATGTGTTTTGCTTCTAGCTATGAACAGAGTTCTCAGATCCAATGTTTGCATTTAAAATATGTTCTTTTCTGGTAGAGATGGTATGGTCTGGTTTGTGATCTTAGTGGTGCAGTAGAGGTGGCTACTTGTAGATGCTCCAATTCCTAAGTTATGTACCACCAACAAAGTATGTAAGCGAATGGAAAGAATTTACATGGTGAAACAGTGCACTAGTGTATATATGAGTTTGGTAGATTGGTGGTTCTCCTTTGCCAGTCATTTGTCTGTTGTTAGGAGAGCCATATCGAGAACTGTTGGGGAGTAGTTCACGCTATGTCCAGTGTTGATGCAACATGATGCCCATGCCTATCCCAGAAGTGAACTTGAGGGGTTAGAGAATTTGTGGCTGTGATGTGTAGCCAAATGTCAGTCAGTTCCATGTTAGGATGCCAATGCCAAGGTGGGCAGTAGCCGGATTGTAGATTGGGACTGGCTAGTCAGACTTAGGTCATGTTCTGGAACAGAATATTGTTGTACAGATATCAATTAATGAATTGTTATATATATAAAGAAAATTGAAATTTGTAGATATTAGGACTACATTTGTGTCAAAGCTAGTACCTTTGTTGGATTTCACATAACTTAAGATGAGTAAGAATTTTATACCCTATCATACTTTTTCTGTGTCCACAGTGTGTATATTCAAGTGATGCCTTGGAAAATTAAACTTAACCCTATCTTTCGGCCCTCCCCCCAAATGATTATGTAATTTTCAGTGACATTTCTTGTATTGTCAGGTTTTGATTGCCAAAATAGAGGAATATGCACCAATAGTGTACACTCCAACAGTGGGCCTTGTATGTCAGAACTATAGTGGACTATTTAGAAGACCGAGAGGAATGTATTTCAGTGCTGAGGATCGTGGCGAAATGATGTCTATGGTGTATAACTGGCCGGCTGAGCAGGTTGTTAACTATCTATAATTTCTGAATAAATTTTTAGATAGTACTTTTGTATGTGTATCCTAAATGTCATTGCTTCACCAGTTTTTATTAATGGATTTTAAATGTTCATACTTTTTTTACAGCTGAGCATAATTCTCTTTTTGACAATTGGTCTGGAATCCTTGTTCCCCGACTTTTTTTATTTCATGTGTAGATTTAGCAGACATGTATTAATATATTTTAAATGCATGTACTTTTTTTAATGCTTAAATTGTTTGTTCTTTGAAAATTAATCTGGAATTGTGCTTGCTAGTTTGGTTAGTTCTAGAATTAAGTTTCATTTTGTACTTTTACCTTCTACATGCATGTAACTCTTAGAAACTAAGAATTGAAATGAGAAAAAAATTGAAAGATTTTATCAAGTAAGATGAAAAGAGCAACAAATAGGAGAGAAATCTCTCCTCCATGAATCTCCCCTTCACAAAAGATCTTGTCCTTCACAAAGAATCTTGTCGTTTCACAAAGATCTGATGCTCAATTTATGATAACCACAAATCTCAATCTTTCATATCCTTCTTCCCCTATTAATAATCTAACCAACCAACCCCTCTAACTAACTAGCTCATTAATATTCTAACTATCTTAATTAACTCCTCCCTCTCCTTTAAAAGTAAAGGAATTTGAGAGAACTTGGATATCACTTTAGATTCATATTCAAATTGATTAGAGATGTGTATCTTGCAATAGAAGCACAAAGGGAGAGGAAAAGAAATAAAAAAATAGAGTTTTCCCCTATGACCTAGATTATAGATAAGGTACACCATGGCTTTTTTATAAAGTTGCTCATTAAATAATATAAACTATTTTAACATTCACTGTGAAGTTGGAGCATATAGGTTGTATGTACAAAGTTTGAAACATATAAATTGAATTTGAGGTCCTTTCAAGTTTCAAGGATTTTGTTAAAATATATATGCAAGTTGATCATTGGAGCTAACAAACTTAGTACTAATTTCTTTGGACAACAATTTTTCTGGAATAAAATGGTAGGTAATTTCTATATGTTTGGTCCTCTCTTGAACAGGGTTGGAAGCAATGTGGAGAGTTGCTTGATTATTACGATACATCCTAATGTACTGGATTCCACAAAACTTCAGTGCTTGGAGGAATTGTTTTATCCACACTATTTCACAAGTGAATGATGCTATAACTCTATACATAGCTTCAACACTTGATCAAGCAGCTCCATTTTGTTTCTTGCTCTTTCAAGCAACATTATTCCCTCACATGAAAACAATATATCATAGTGGAATGTCTGTATGCAGGAGATACTACTTAATCAACATCACAATACCTAGATATTTGAGTGTGTCCTTTATCTTCTTATAGTAGACCTTGTCCTGGAGCCTGAGTTATTTGAGGATGTGAATGACTACATTCCAGTGATCAAAATGAGGAGTTTGCATAAACCGACTAACCACAACAACAACATAAGGCACGTTAGGTCTAGTAATGATGAGATAAATGTTTTCCAACAAGTCTTCTATATTTTTTGGGTCCATGAAAGGTTCACTCTGTTATGCTATTAATTTAAGATTTGGATCCATATGATACGACTGTCGATACCGATCAGTCGAAATCGATCATACCTATTTCTTTCAATCTAATGCATATTTTCTTCAAGAAATCACAATATCTTTCTTTGGTTCTTAACTGGATTAAGAAATGCTCCTATAGTTGAGTGTTTTTAATAGCTTCATTCATTCTTATGATAACATCATCAACATGCACAATCAAGTGAACCCGTTTTTCAGCATGTGTATGACAATAAAAAATTGAATGATCCGCTTTGTTGCGTTTCAGCCCAAAGATTCAAACAATGTGACTCAATTTTCAAAATCAGGCAGATGGAGTTTGCTTGAGACCTTAGAGAGATTGTTGAAATATGGGCCTACACATTTCTTCAAATGGTATAAGAGCTCAAGGTTTTTTGTTGGACCCTTGGTCTCTATTTTTAGCTTACAACCTTCACTGCCATTTTATATTGAAGAGGGTGCAACCTTAACTCTTGCAATTTCATCCGAATAGTTTATGTTGTTAGTGGAAAGAAATATATGAAATATATTTCTGAAATATCTTACAAATGTGATTACAGTCTCTATTTATAGACTGTTTTACAACCTAATTAAGGAAAGAAATAATAGTTAATGAAAGCTAGAAATAATGGGTGTTTAAAGCTATACAAATCAAATAAAATAAAATCACTAACAAATCTATCCTAATAAATATAAAATGGAATCTGCACTTAATTATAACATAATTCTCCTGATTATGCAACACTCCCCCTCAAGTTGGTGAATGTATATCTATCATTCCCAACTTGCAAGTAAGATCTTCGA
>Ga0123342_1007473_pt1 | contig 14399 bp, 11 predicted proteins | sample Turbeawhitnodule_FD_89960 | JGI IMG/M metagenome (GOLD analysis project Ga0123342, IMG submission 89960) | Root nodule microbial communities of legume samples collected from Mexico - Turtle bean Mexico white nodule | ecosystem: Host-associated > Plants > Roots > Nodule | place: Mexico: Nepantla...
TACACCCCCCTAACTATTCACACTTTTTATTTAATATTCACACCTCCTACAACTATACAAAATTAATTCAAATGATGCTCTTTTATTTAATGCTTGGCCTTGCCCCTCATGGTTTGGACTTGGCTTCTTGGGCTTGGGCCTTCTTAGGCTTGGGCTTTGGGTTTGGGTCTCATCTTTTGAAAAGACTAATAAGAAGAACTTTAAATGATTTGACCCTTGTCCATTCTTCCTATTAACAACATCTTTTTGATTCTCATCAATTATATAGGAAGAAACACAACAACAATTATCGATGATTAATTCGGGTAACCATGATGTTTACGTAAATGCAACCGTATTTCTCATGAACTTTAATACTTCAGTAAATTTTGTCTTCACAAAACCATGGATTTTGGACAGTGGGGCAACTTATCATATTGTTTCAAATCCAAAATTATTTTTAATTTGACTCCATCACTAGTTTCTTTGGTAAACCTTCCTGCAGGCTCAACAACTCCAATCACATGCAAATGTACCATGGATATCAAATTAGAACATGTTTTATGTGTCCTTTCTTTTCATTTAAATCTTGTTTCAACAAGTAAACTCACTAAAGCTCTAAATTGTTGTGTTGTCTTAGTTTCAAATGGTTGTATCCTGCAGGATTTGGTTACGGGGAGGATAATTGGTTCAGGTGAACATTGAGGTGGTCTTTATTACATGAAACCTTTCAAAAAATATTCTGACTCTTTTCATACTTCCAGCAACATAGATCTTTGGCATATGAGATTTGTTCATCCGTCTTCATCCCATTTAAAATTGGCATCTTTATTATTTTATTTCAATACGTCTACTCATAATAACTGCAATATTTGTCTCATTTCTAAACAAACAAGATTGCCTTTTACTCTCAGTGCAATAAATACACAATGTCCATTTGATTTGTTACATTGCGATATTTGGGGTCCTCATAAATCACCTACTTATTCAAATGCACAATTTTTTTAACCATCGTTGATGATTTCACTAGATGCACTCGGGTTTTTTTTATGCAACACAAATCAAATACTCAACGACTACTACAATCTTTCATCACATTTGCATATATACAATTCTACATCTGTGTTAAAGCCATTTGAATAAATAGTGGTACGTGATTTCTTTCCATGTGTCAATTTTTTCTTGATCACGACATTGAATGTTAACGTACATGTGTCTTTACCCCCAAAAAAACAGGGTGGTTGAGTGCAAACACTTTCATATCCTCATAGTTGCGCGATCTCTTCAACAATGGCCTCTTTATCAACTGGATGTCAAAAATGTTTTTCTTAATGGGGATTTGCAGGAAGAAATTTATATGGAGCAACCTCCCGGTTTTGTTGCTGAGGGGGAGTCTTCTAGATTGGTATATTGTCTTTGCAAATCCTTATATGGCCTCAAGCAGTCTCATTGGTTTGGAAAATTTAGCAATGTTGTTCAACAATTTGGTATGACTCGCAGCGAAGGAGATCATTCAGTTTTTTATCGTCACTCGAGTGTTGGGTGTATCTATCTTGTAGTATATGTTGATAACATTGTTCTTACAGGCAGTGATCACCATGGCATCTCACAAGTAAAACAACACCTTTGTCAACACTTTCAGACCAAAGATCTTGGAAAACTCAGATATTTCTTGGGGATTGAGGTAGCACAATCCAATATCGGTATTGTTATCTCTCAAAGAAAATACGCATTAGATATTTTGGAGGAAATTGGGTTGATGAATTTTCGAAATCTGTTGATACTCCCATGGATCCCAATGTCAAGCTTCTACCCAATCAGGGGGAGCCTCTTTCAGATCTTGAGAAGTACAGGAGATTAGTTGGAAAATTGAATTATCTCACTGTTACTCGTCCTCATATTTCCTTTGCAGTCAGTGTGGTGAATCAATTTCTTAATTCTCCATGTGAAGATCATTGGAATGCAGTCATTCGTATAGTGAAGTACATTAAAGGTTATCCTAGAAAAGGTTTGTTATATGGTCATAATAACCATACTAAAGTCATTTGTTATTCAGATGCTGATTGGGCAGGATCTCCATCTGATAGAAGATCAACTTATAGTTATTGTGTCTCCATTGGTGATAACTTGATCTCTTGGAAGTGCAAGAAATAAAGTGTTGTGGCAAGATCTAGTGCAGAAGCATAATATAGAGCTATAGCCTCGGCTACTTGTGAGCTTATTTGGCTTAAAAAGTTACTTAAAGAATTGCAATTTGGAGAGGTTACTCAAATGACACTTATATGTGATAATCAGGTTGCTCTTCATATTAGCTCAAATCCAGTTTTTCATGAAAGGACAAAACATATTGAGATTGATTGTCATTTCATTCAAGAAAAGATTATATTGGTAGATATCAATACTGAGTTTGTTAATTCAAATAATCAATTAGCATATATTTTTACTAAACCCTTACGAGGGCCTAAGATTGATTACATTTGTAACAAGATGGATACATATGATCTATATGCACCAGCTTGAGGGGGAATGTTAGATATTATTAGACATAATTAGATATTATTTGATATTATGAGATATTATAGATATTGTTAGATATCTCATATTTATGTCATGGGCTTAGCCCATATGTTTCTTTTCCTATATAAACATAACCTTATGTGTTCAATATACACAAGGGATTTACCCTATTCTTTCTTTTCCTTTAATATATTAAGAAGTGGACTTTAAGACTAACTCAACCCCATAAAATCGGCTCATGGGGTGAGGTTTGCACCCACTTATATACAAAGAAATATCCTCATCTCTAGTCGATGTGGGATCTCCAACACACTCCCCTCACGCCGAGAGTGACAGCTCGTGTGTGGGACAACATATTATGGGTGGTCCGATAATGGCCCAATAGCGGGTGGCACGATAAGCCCAACAAACACTCGCTAGGATAGGCTTTAAATGGCTCTGATACCATATTAAAGGAAAAGAAAGAATAGGGTAAATCCCTTGTGTATATTGAACACATAGGGTTATGGGAAAAGAAACATATGGGCTAAGCCCATTACATAAATATGAGATATCTAACAATATCTATAATATCTCATAATATCAAATAATATCTAATTATAACTAATAATATCTAACAACTATTATACAACCAAGTTCCATCTGTTACACATTTATGTATTTTCGACAGCCAATGTTATGCAACAGTGAATAATCCCAAACAAAATTTGATCGCCGCGCTCGACGATGCATCTTTATTGGATATGCACATAATCATAAAGGTTACAAATTATATGATCTTGAAGACAATACTGTTTTTGTCAGTATGGACGTAGTTTTTATAAAAAAAAACATTTTTCTTTTCATAAAAAATCACCCTCACACTTTTCTATCCTACCCAATTTGGTCAATGACTTAGACCATCAAAATTCTACATTTCCTACCATACTGTCGAACTCACAATCGGTTTCACCAACTTTGCCAAGTGAGCCCATTACCGAACCCATACCTATTGATCTCATTCCACCCATTGAGCCTATTCCTGAACCTATAACCACTAAATCTCCCATGCTTAATTCATCCCTTGATATTTCTACACAACCACTTTGACATTCTACACATCTCAAGCATATTCTTGCATGGCATAAAGATTACTTGTTGTCATCTCGCGCCAATCAGTCCAACCCTAGACAAGGTTCTCTCTCAGGTACACAATACCCATTTACTCATTTTATTTCTTATTCCAACTTATCTTTTGCTCACTACACATTTCCAGCTAACATTTCTACACATAGAGATTTTTCATCATTTGATCAGGCCATTCTTTTTCCCACTAGAAGGAAGCCATGGAAGTTGAATAATCAGCATTAACAGAAAACAACACATGGAGCATTGTTTCCTTATTATCTATCCAGAAACCCATAGGATGTCAATGGGTTTATAAAATAAAATACAAATCCGATGAGAGTATCGAACTATATAAGCGTGTTTAGTCGCCAAAGACTACATTCAAGTAAAAAAGATTTACTATATTGCGAATTTTTCTCCTACTGCTAAACTTACGATATTATGTTGTCTTTTGAGTATTGCAGCTGTTAGAAACTAGTTCACCTACCAACTTGACATACAAAATGCATTTTTGCATGGTGACCTTCATGAAACTGTTACATGGAGCTTCCTTCCGAATTTCATCTACAGAGGGAAAATATGGTTTGTTGGCTTCATAAGTCATTGTATGGATTAAAACAAGCGTCTCGAAACTGGTTTCCTACTTTTTCAAAGGTTATTCAAAAGGCATGATATATTCAATCAAAAGTAGACTATTCTTTACCAAGACTAATGGATCATCTTTCACAACTATCTTGCTCTATGTCGATGATATAGTTTAATAGGAAATGATCATGTCGAATAAAGTATCTTAAGGTATTTTTGCTCATACATTTTTTAATCAAGGATCTTGGACGATACAGGTCTAACTAGGGCAAAACCAGAGAAGTTGCCCATAAAGAAAAATTTAAAACTCACTGTTACTAATGATGATTTATTACATGACTCAACTAAATATCGCAGGTTAGTTGGAAGACTCATTTACCTCACCATCATAAGGTCATATATTGTCTACCCAGTTAGAAATTTAAGCCAGTTTATACAAGAGCCTCGCAAAATACACTGGATGTAGCATTACGAGTTTTGAAGTACATCAAGGAGACATCCGGTGATGTGAGTTGATTTTAGGATTGCACATTTTATTGGTTGCTTTTTGTTTATGATTTTTGATTTAGCTATTTAAGGTGAGGACCCTAAGAAGATTCCCACTGGACACGAACTTAACCAAGTGGTTAAGTGAGTGTGAAAGTTCACTTCAGAAGGGTAAAGCGAAAAGACAAGTATAAGGTGACAAATGATGCAACAGAATTAGAGACAAGGAACAAATAAAGAAGAAGAACAAAGTAAAAAATGAATTAAAGAGAAGAATAAGACATATATGGAAGGGAGGATGGCACAAAAATAAAGAGTAAAAGAGGAAGGGATGAAGAGAGCTTATGGGAAGAAATGAAGTCACGCCACTTGGAGCGGAGGGACTCCAAGATGAGCGATGCAAGAGCCACCACTTGAGATATTACCCACCCAAGATAAGACCCAACATGAGAGCTCACAAGTCTCACAAAATCACTCCTATAGAGTTTCTTTACTATTTAGATTCAAGTTGTGAATACATGAGGCAAGATAGCTTATTTATAGGAAAGAGTGCATTGACGGGCAAGAAAGGAAAGGGTAAAAGAGTCATATGAAGAGGGCGACCAAGGAGGGTTGACCAAGGTCAAAATCGCCCCTTAGCTAGGTCTTCTAGAGGGTAGGGCAACCTTCCTAACCTTAGATGCCTAGTCTTGAAAAAGTGGGCTTGGTACAAACCCATTTCACTAAGTACACTCTCTTTTATGCTATGTGAACCTACTCTAGCCTATTTTGCTATTTAGACCCCAAAGTGATCCCAATTTATTTACAAACATGTTTTTTTCCTTTAAGAAGACCAGAAGAAAGAACATTTGGTGTTCAGGTGTATGCCCAGTTCTTTTTCTAGTGAGGTTCGTCTGATCTTTGGTAGGGTCTTGACTTGATTGCTGAGATGACTGCTCACAGTGTGAATTGTCTCTTGAGTCCTTGGTCATCTTCTTAGCTACTTGGATTGTATCACCCGGGCAAGGACTATTACTTCCCTCTGATAATGATCTTAACATGAAAGCCTATTGCAATTCAAATTGGGGAGGATGTCGCATTATTTGAAGATGAGTTAGCGGCTACTACATTTTCCTGGGAAATTCATTGGCATCTTGGAAGTCTAAGAAACGAACAAATGTGTCAAGGTCATTTGCCGAAGCAGAATATCAGGCCATGGCAAATGGTTGTCTGAAGCTATAACATGGTTACGTTATATCCTCCAAGACCTTAAGGTTCAAATTAGCATGCCTACACCTTTGTATTGTGATAACCAAGTGACACTTCATATTGCACAAATCTTGTATTTCATGAGCGTATGAAGCATATCGAGATAGATTGTCACATCGGATGGGAAAAGTTGCAAATTGGGATGATAAGTCAATCACATGTCTCCTCACATTGTCAATTAGCATATATATTTACTAAGCCTATTAGGAATTATTATATTTTTCATATAGATGTTTATAGAAATTGTGTCAATGTATAATAAATCAATAGTTTGGTGTATTGCTGTTAGATAGGCATAACATATGGAGTAACGAGTTATATGTAGCATATCTCTCCAATATGATTGTATATAAACAATATGCATGCATTGAATGAATATATAGAAATATCATTTTCATAATATTTGACAGTTTCCAAAACAAGATGGGTCATTACGGTATCAACAATAAAAAAACACAATGTCAATCGGTTTGAGATTCAAAATCACTCCTTAGTTAGAAACCATTCAACCATAATGACAAAATGACAGAATGTTCAAAATAAAAAAATATATTAGTATAAGAATAAAATAGAAAAAAATTATGTATACCAAAAGATAATTAAGAAGAGAATCATCATTATATATTATTATTATAAATATCTACATAAAATATAGTATATTATATTGGTTAAAAATTCATATAAAGATTTCATCTCTCTTACTTCTATATTTATTTCTATATTGAACTAGAAGTAAAATTGTAACCTGTACAGGAAAGAAGCATTTTTATACTAATTGAAGATATTTCAACAAAATTGTTTAAAAAAGGATATATTTATGTATGCAACTTTAAAATATCGTCAAGATTAACGGAGAAAATAATATATTTTTAGTAAAAAGTAATATTCTTAACTTTTTCTCAATTTTCGTGTCTTTTCTCCATATATTCTTAATTGGTAAGAGTATTATTTAAAAAATAAATTAAAAAATAAAAGAAAATTACTGTTTTAGAATATAAACAAAAAATTATTTTATTTTATTTCTCAAATATAGGTAAATTTTAATTAATTTAGTTTTATTAAATAATATCTTCTTTTAAATGTCCTAACTATAATTAATGTTTGACTTTTTTTACATCATCACGATATGTATTTTTTTACGAGAAGGGTATTTTAGGAACAATATTAAGATAGTAGTAAAATTTTAATAATGTACTTATCTGTTTTTCTTAATATATGTGAAATTTATTGTTTTTGTTTTTATATGCAAATGAAGGTAATATATCTTTCAACGCAATAGCTATAACTTTATAAAAATTAATATTATCTTAAATAAATACTGACATTAACTTATTTATTTTCATTTATGTTACTCACAAACCAACTAAGTAGAAGATAATATTGTTCAAATAATCATTCATTGAAGCTGCAATTTAATTACGTGCGAGAACAATCCCTATATCTCATCTTTTTTATAAAAATATATACTCTTAGATGTGCTTTATAGAAAAATTAATTATTATCTATTTAATTATGCGACTATTACAAAGAATGGAATAAAGAATAGTGTAATGATATTTTAGTAAACAAAACTTATTCACTTATTGAGTTACTGTTTTTATGAGAAATCTTAAATGAAAGATAAAATGAAATGGATAGAGGGAGTAGATTGATAAACTTGTTTAATATTTAGTGCTTAAATGTAATTGGTTATAATTTGTGTGATAAAAAAGCTTAATATTTATGCTATTATCTTGGATATTGCCATAGGAAATAAAATTTGTAGAGTAATTTTAACTTTACAGTATCTCTTTATCCATTTAACAGGAAGATTGAGTTTTAAATTTCTTTTTTTTAGATGTATAGTAGTGTATCTTTAGAATTTTGAAATAAGAGTGTTAAATGAAGATCACGTTATAGTAAAACACTAACATTATTAAATAGAAATTAATTTTAAAAATAAAAATAATTAATTATTATATTAATTAAATTAGATATTATTTTATAAATTAAAACATTATTGATAGATAAAATAGTTTTTATTATTAATAAAAATATAAACTAGTTTTTAAATTGATATTTGATTAGCTATCAAGGTTTTAGCTACCAACTTTAAAATAATTAATGTAACATCCCTATTTTTACTCATAGTTGATAATATATTGTGCATGGAATATTTAATTAACATATAAGCATATACTACTTTCTCATATTGTATCTCAAAATATATCTCTCTTCTTAGGAGTTTTAATATATACACAAAAGTTTGAAAAAAAAAAACATCCAAATAAAAGCATCTCATCCTCTGGCTAATCACTGATGAGCTCTATTACCTGCAACCTCTTTTGCTCCCATGTAAATTAACACGATCATCACATACTAAAGAAAACAAACATAAAACAAAGCACATGGTAAACTAGCTATTTTTAAAACTTCAAATATAAAACTTTAAATATCAACATAAACCATCAATATTCACATATTTTCACAATTTCATCAAGATTCTATCACATTCACCATCCACATTACTCTTTCCAGATTTCTACTGACTCGCATACTCAAACACTTGACTCTACTTTCGGAAGACTCGTGAAATTAGCATCCTGAGACCTGCATCTGTCATACTACTCACTGTGTATCCACACAATCATGCGCATAATCATCTCATTATCTCATATGACAGGGTAAATCCATTTGATTTGATCAGTTCTTTCAAAATCCAGACTCAGTCAAATGAACCTCCTTTGACTCTCACCAACTGAATAACTTCATCCATATAATTCCATTATACCAGTAGAGTTAGGATTGTATCATTCACAGGACACTCACAAATCAATACACCCTAATAACAATCTACACGATATTTTCTTTCCTGAAAATACTATGTCTTAATCACACTTTCACCCTATTACATATATCTTTTAATATCAAACAACCAATTCTCATCAAACATCACATTTAAGTAATTCAACAACTATACCATAATTTTAATTACAATAATGATACATACTTATTATACTTGTGATCCATGTCATGTAACATACAAGAGAAAAAAAAAAAGACCAGCCATAAACTGCAGATTAAGTCATGGTTCATGAGAAAAGGTGGTCAAATAACAATCTACAATGCATTGAAAAACAGGTGAACAAATTACAAAACCACAAGTCCCCTTAAATTGCATTTACAACTAAAGGAATGACTTCTGAATAAGATGGAAAGATGCAAGCTTGATCGATGCTGAACTAAGTTAAACTTTTCAATATATATGAACGTATTCTAATAATACAATTCAAATCATCCCTATATTATGAAATAAATACACAAACAAAAATTTAAAGTGCTACAATGTGATCAAATGACCATAAAATCCACTAAGCTGCCACAAGGTCCACTACCCACCAAATAAAACAAGATTCTTCCTCAAATTTACATGTAAAGAAAATTCACAACTCTAAGCAAAATTCTTATGCAGTTTTCTTGGGCACAAGATCTACATGTAAATAGTGTCATGAATGCAAAGGTTCATAAGGGAAGCAAAATGTAAACATATTCTCACATGAATTACATAAAGTGGTTCAACTTCAACCATTTCAGTCAATATATTACTTTACTCTTAAAAGAGATAATCCTGCAAGCAAAAAATTGGAGTTGAGACCACGTCACCCCCACATCCAAATCTTCTAACCTAGGGTTCTATTGAAAATAATAAGACTAGTTTCCCTTACCTGAACTTTAGTAAATGTTCACTAAGAGCTCCAAATCTACCAAAAGCTTAAAGGTAATTAACCTGAACCACAGAGTCCTAATAAAAAATTTAACTACATAACTAGGACCCTGAGTTAAGAAAGATTAACCCTGAAGCTAAAAGAGTCATATGCAAAACATATACAAAAACAACCCTAACAAGATCAAAATTTGTCTCAAGGAGAAGATAAAAAATGAACTTACTCTATCAGATATTCTGATTGGGCAGTCTTGTAGTCTTCGCTGCCAGGAGTCTATTAGCGGACTTCAATCGTCAAACTGATGAGCGAGGAGGTCAAAATCTTAGAGAGAAGAGAGAGGAAAGGAAAAATAAATTTTTTAGAGAAATGGTGGTTCTTTTAAAATGAGATCCAAATAACTGCATTTTCTATTTATATGTTTTTTTTAATAAAATATGCAGGTGTCATTTAAAATATACCACTTCTACTCTAATGTTATTTTCTAGATCCTTACAATTAATAGTTAAAAATTTTGTACTTAATTAGATATCAATTTATAACTAATTTATAATTTTTTTATTAATAATAAAAACTACTTTACATACCAATAATTTTTTAGTCTATAAAATAATATCTAATTTATTTAATATAGTAACTAATTATATTTTGTATTTAAAATTAGTTTCTATTTAATAATTTTCTTGTAGTGTATCTAGATGTTTATTAATGTCATGTTGAACTTAATAGTGATATTCTCCTATTTGGGTCCAACACCTAACAGACCCAACTTCACTCTATAAATAGATTGACTATATCCAAATTAACATACGCATTTAATAACATTTATTAACTACAATCACTTAATACTAAATACTAACTTTAGTTTTAGTATAAGAAGATTTTTCATAGTTACTCGCAATTTGACTACCATATGATCTATTCATAATGGAGACTAATTAGGGACAAAATCTTGATCCATACAAGAACAATACTCTCACTTATTTTATTTTCTAATTATATTAATTTAAATAGAAAAAAACATGTCAGAAAAGATATTAACATGATATTTAAATGATTAGATGAACACAATTTAAGACAGTTACCAAAAGGAGTAACTTGCTACTTGAGAAAAAAGTTATAAAGACTTAAATGTCATTAACATTCTCTTAAAAACCAATAAAATGTTCATATTTTAAAGATATAGATGGTCACTTCATTTTTAATCTTATTTTTTATTTTTAGAGAAAAAAAACTTCTGAAAATAGTGAGATAATAATATCCTTGCAAGTTTTAATGATCTTAATTAATATTTAAAACTTACCATATATATATATAATAGCATTAAATAAGATTATATTAACTACAATTTATTTATATTTAAGTTCATCAAACATAAACTTTTTTTTCCTTACATTTGAGTTTAGAAAAGTATTATTTTAAATTAATGGCGCTCTTACACGAGTATTTGTAAATAATAATTCTTATATGTGTAAATAGTATATACACATAATATTTTTAATTATATTATCATCTAATCAGAAACCTTTGATAAGTATATAAATTTTTACATGAATTACTGTACGAATTATACCAACTAATTTTTGTTTAGTTCATAAATATTACACCATAGAAATTATTAAATTACAGGAAAGAAATTGTAAAAAAGTGTTTTAAAATTGATTATATGTGCATAAGAGTTTCCTTGTCGTAATGATTTGGTAGATCTCATTAACCTTTGGGCTCGATCCATCCCATGGCTTAGTTTTATTTACTTCTAAGAGCTATTTTATAATCCTCAAGTTATTTTATTATTAAGTGACTATGAGAATTCTAAACTTTACAACAGTATAATTTTTATTTAAAATAAAAATAAAAACTTTTCAAAAAGAAATGGCATAAAAACTTTTCAAAAAGAAATGGCGTCGCCCGGACTCGAACCGGAGACCTTCAGTGTGTTAGACTGACGTGATAACCAACTACACCACGACACCAATTGATAGATGCCTTTATATAACTATTTTTAATAAAACATCATAGTTTTTAAAAATATTAGTTTTAATAATTATACGAAACTGATGAAATAACAAATAAATTGGTGTCGTGGTGTAGTTGGTTATCACGTCAGTCTAACACACTGAAGGTCTCCGGTTCGAGTCCGGGCGACGCCATTTCTTTTGAAAAGTTTTTATTTTTATTTTAAATAAAAATGATATTTGTTGAAAAGTTTAGAATTCTCAGTCACTTAATAATAAAATAACTTCTTATGAGGATTATAAAATAGCTTTTAGAAGTAAATTAAAACTAAGCCATGGGTATTAACACATCAAGCCCAAAGGTTGTGACATCTACCAAATCATTACGACAAGGAAACTCTGATGCACATATAATCAATTTTGTGATATTAGTAAAATTTAATGTAATTAACTTATTTTCTTAATCTATGAGTTAGTTTTATTTTATAAGTGAAAACAGTAGTAACTCCTTGTTAGAATAGAAGATTTTAATACTATTTATTGAATGGTTTTGTGTAATCAGTAAACTCAATCACCTTATTCATCACTTTAAATCTTGATGATAATAAAATAAACTAAAAATTTAATAGTCTAAGGAATGACTTGTTTAAGTAAAATAGATATGGCGATCGTTAACTAGTTTTGTTCATATTATTTATATAATTCTTGAACTGCCGAATATATAAGATCTGAACCAAAGTTTATCAATGTCATATCCTATGCACTGTTGAATGAAAAGGTCCAATACAATTACTAAAATCAATGTTAAAATACTCAGAATCTTCCGTGTGAATTTAATAGATACGACTCAAATGATATATGATATTTCTATGAAGTTCAACTCATAAAAAGAATAGCACGTAAAACTTTGATTATACTTATCTTCTCATGTATTTGTAACATAAAACAATTGACTAAGTGTTACTTCGCCACTATAACAACTTCTGTTACTTAGTCACTATATCAGCTTCTATTCTGCATGGCACTGTATCAGTATTATTGGCTTTTTTTTTAATAGAGAAATATACTCAATTTATCTCTCCTTCCACTTTCTCTCTTAATATTCTTTTCTTCTCTCTTCACTTTTTACTCACTCTTTTATTGATGTTTAGAATTAGTCGTTACACAAGCACAAAGTCCAAAAAACAATCCAATTGGATTAAAAATTTTATAATGGGTTAAACTCATGCTTTTTTGTTTTGCCATTTTATTATTATGTTTTTCTTGTTCAGTTTCAATGTTAGTTTCTTTAAAAGTATTGTAAGGCCCATGACCCTCTTAAGTCCTTAAAAGGGACTAAGTAGTATAAATGAAGCAAAGAAGTTTTTTGTGGTAACCCTAGTTTAGTATAGCAGTAGCAAAAGTCTAACAATTTGGTGCTTTCATTCTTATACCTATGCCTCCCAAACCACCATCTAAGGACATGGAAAAGGTCATCCACAACATCCAAGCTCAACTCACAATGATTCAAAGCCAATTAGAGGACACCTCTAGTAAACAATCTACCCTAAAGGCAAAGAATGACAACGTCCACTCCCACTTCACGTCACTACTGGATCAAGTCACCCTCCTCACCCATCCTGAAAATCAAAACCCTCCCCAACACCACCAAACCAGCCCTCAATCCTCTCATTCTCACTCCCACCAGCAACAACCCCCTTCTCTACGACCACCAGCACTCAACCTACCATTCTTTGACAGTAGCAATCCTCTGGACTTGCTCTTTCAGGCATATCAATATTTTTCATTCTATCAAATTCCGCTGGACCAGTGTTTGCACATGGTGGGATTTCACATGCAGGGAGATGCTCTCTCCTGGTTTAAATGGTTGCACAACAATAGCCTACTCACGGATTGACATTCCTTCACAAGGGCCTTAGAGCTCCGTTTTGGCCCATCAACATACATAAATCACCAAGTAGAGTTATTCAAACTCCAGCAAACCTCTACAGTCACAGAGTACTAAGGCAGGTTTGAACGCTTATGCAACTGTGTTGTAGGTCTCACTCCCGAGACTATACTTAATTGCTTCATTTCTGGTTTGAATATTGACATCCGCAGAGAGTTAACTATATTGAACCCATATTCTATAGCCCAACCCATAGGTTTAGCCAAGCTTATTAAAGACAAACTCAGAGATTCAAAACCTAAACATAACCGTTTTCCCACACCACCATACCACTCCTTCACTACTTCTTGCTTCACAAACACAAGCAAACCCACTACCCTTACCCCACCATCAGCTCATATACCCATCAACGTCATTCCTCATCCCAAATGCAAGAAAGAGGTGCTCTAGGTTTATGCTACAATTGTGATGAAAAATTCTTTCCAGGCCCTAGATGTACTTCATCTCGTTTTTTACTTCTTTTGGATGACCCTGACACCACAACTAAACCCACCGAGCAACCCTCCCCCTCTGATGATTACACTACTACTCTCCATTTTCACCTCTCACCACAAGCCATCTCCGGTACTATTTCCCCAAAAACTCTCAAATTCACAGGTTTAATTCACAACCTCTCAATTACCGTTCTTATTGACTCAAGCACTTCTCACAACATTCTTGAACCACATATTGCCCACCATGTACACCTAGCCATATCTCCTAGCCCACCCCTCTCTGTTATGGTTGGAAATGGGGCTTTCATCCAGTGCTAATGATGGCATTCTCATGGAGCTCTTCTTGGATGTATGTGAATATGGTGCGAAAGCTATGGTGAAAGTGGGCAAGATCCTCCTAGGAGTTGTGGTGATCTTGAAGGTGCATGAAGTGTATGGA
>Ga0123342_1007474_pt1 | contig 14398 bp, 5 predicted proteins | sample Turbeawhitnodule_FD_89960 | JGI IMG/M metagenome (GOLD analysis project Ga0123342, IMG submission 89960) | Root nodule microbial communities of legume samples collected from Mexico - Turtle bean Mexico white nodule | ecosystem: Host-associated > Plants > Roots > Nodule | place: Mexico: Nepantla...
AATCAGTGTTGTAGTAGAATTCATCAGCCACTGGGATATGTTGCAAGAGTACTTTTTATGGTCACTTTTATTTTTGTTGCATTTAAAATTCATTGAATATTCAGGATGAACATTTATTTCATTAAACTGTGTTAAACCTGTTGGATATAAAGGTTTTTCATATGTATCAAAGCTTCTATGACCAAGTAGTCCAGAGTTTGATCCTTATTGCACCCAATTTTCTTAGTAAATTTTCAATTGAAACACAAATCTTTTAAGCCCAAAGAGCTCTTGCATAAAAAGTGTATGAGATTCATGTGCCTTCACTAACTGCTTAAGCGTTTGGGATAATTGTTTCATTTCATGACAACCTTTGGATGATTTACCAATCAAATTCATTTTCACATAGTCAGTAGCACAATAATGTCAATATTGCACCATGTGGCATGACACCCTACAATTCCTCCAATGACTGTTGTATTGCATTGTCCTTGGTCAGAGAAGTGCCTTTTACAGCTAAAATTGCGGCCCAAGCAGTTGTTGCACAGAAGATGCATTGAAACTCGCTTTGCTTCTGAAACCAGTGTTGTTTCAGGACTTTTATTGGGATCTTGATTCATGAAACAAGTGTTGTTTTGTGGCTGCAGCCCCTTCCTCCTCTTCCTTCGTCTGCAATCTATACAATCCACAAATCTGTCTGCATTTTTCCACCATTTGCAATTTAATCTTCTAAGAAGGGGGAGACCATGCTTATCTGCTGGGGTCTTAGGGTAATAGTAAACACAGTGTCAGGGTTGAGGGGATTGGGCCAATGGCCCCTGCAAATGTTTTTTATTGAGTTTATTCCTCTTTTATTTTGGTTCATTGGACCTCATGGAGTCCAGTCTGACTTTTTTATTTAAAGCATAATAATGGGATATACTAAACTACATAATAACGATAGTCTTTGGATATTTACTTGAGAGACACCTATTACTTTTTATTATTTGTTATGAATGTCATAATTTGAGTAATTTTAATCAATTTTTAAAATTTATTTATTGTATATAAACTGTGAAAAAAAAATTCAGAATACTGGCCATCTAAATATCTGTCACCTTGCTTTGGTGTTTTTTGGGACAGCTGCTAGGTGCTTATAGCATAGCATGTACTGTTAACTATCCATTTTTATCTTAAGGATTTGACTTCTGTATAACCTCAATAAGTAATTTTACAAAAAATAAAGGAAAGACAATATTTCTTAAAATAGAACTACAGAGTTTGTATTGATTTTTTGGTTTCTTGTCCATTGTATGGGTTTATACTACCTCCTGTGACTGAGACCTTGGCGTACTCCTATTCGTTCACTTAGCTTCAACTACAGCTGTAGTTTATAAGTGGCCCCTATTGTGAAAAGTTTTGGTATCACTTTAGTTTTACAAACGTTTATATGCTTTTAACCTCTAGTGCTAAATTAGTGTAAACCTTTGCACATTGATTGTATATATTTGTCTTGTGTAGTGTTTGAGCATGATTCTGATGGAAATTCTACATCTCATAATTTTGATTTTACCTTTCTGAGTATCCTACTTCTATTATTGTAAAAAAATAACTATATAGATAGAGTACTGACATTGACACATGGTGGCGAACAACATTGCAGATACGGCAGAATGATCGACTAGCTATTAGCAAGCTGGTTACCAGCTTGACTAGGGGAAATGTTCGCTCTCCTTTGGCCCAATGCCTTTTGATCCGTTATACAAGTCAGGTGTGTTTTCCCTAAAATTAATAGTTCCAACTGAAATGATATTTTTTCCATAATCTTTATATAGCATAAGAACTGCAGGTAATTCGGGAGTCAGGAAATAACACACAATCTGCAGACCGCCCTTTCTATGATTATCTTGAGAGTTGCCTTCGTCACAAGTCAGAGATGGTGATTTTTGAAGCAGCCAGGTCAATTACAGAACTCAATGGAGTAACTAGCCGAGAATTAACTCCAGCAATTACAGTTCTTCAGCTCTTCTTAAGTTCGTCTAAGCCAGTCTTGAGATTTGCTGCTGTCCGCACCTTGAACAAGGTTAATCTTTTTTATTGACTTTAATTTCAGTGACCTTTTCATTCTGCTATAAAATTTTACAAAGGATATATTACAGCCTCCATTCTGAAGTGAGCATTTTGCATTCTTGCATGCTATGATTTTGGTGAAGTTGATAGAAAATCATAAAATCTGCTCATTTCCCTTAGCATAACGATGCAGATAATGTCATAAGACGTGTTAAACTGGATTCATTGTTTTATTTACATGGTTTTGAGTGTGGTTTTGAACTTTGCAGGTGGCAATGACACATCCAATGGCAGTGACTAACTGCAATATTGACATGGAAAGTTTAATCTCTGACCAGAACAGAAGCATTGCTACACTTGCCATCACTACTTTATTGAAGACAGGAAATGAATCTAGCGTGGACCGTCTTATGAAGCAGATTACAAATTTCATGTCTGATATTGCTGATGAGTTCAAAATTGTTGTTGTTGAAGCAATACGATCACTGTGCTTAAAATTCCCTTTAAAATATAGATCTCTGTGAGTATATGTCATTCTATATGTTTCTTTCCCCCCAGAAGTTACATTTTTTATTTGAATGTTTTCCTAGACAAATAATCTAATCTACTGATTTCTTTTCTCTTATTATTTTTAGGATGAATTTCCTAAGTAATATTCTTAGGGAAGAAGGTGGTTTTGATTACAAGAAAGCGATTGTAGATTCAATTGTGATTCTTATCAGAGATATCCCTGATGCCAAGGAAAGTGGGTTGCTTCATCTTTGTGAGTTTATTGAAGACTGTGAATTCACTTATTTGTCCACACAGGTAGTAACTTTGGTTTTGCCCTTTGTCATTTACTGTGTGCATTTTTTGGATTTTTATCTTATGTTACTTTCTCTCTATCCTTTAGATTCTGCACTTCCTGGGAGTTGAAGGGCCAAAAACATCCGACCCCAGCAAATATATTCGTTATATTTATAACAGAGTACATCTTGAGAATGCGACTGTTAGGGCCAGTGCTGTTAGCACAATGGCAAAGTTTGGGGCTGCTGTTGATGCATTAAAGGTATTACTCTCCTTTGTTTATCAATAATTTTCTCTACATTTCTCCTATACTTTTTTTGGTTTTTTTGGTTGATATTTGTGATTAATTTAAATCCCATAATTATTGCTCTTTGCAGCCCCGCATATTTGTGCTGCTAAGGCGGTGTCTTTTTGACAGCGATGATGAGGTGATTTTCTGTCATAACAATTTGTGACTCTGTAGGTGTTTAAACTTTAAATCTATTACTTGCTTTGATTTATAACCGAATGATTTTTTATTTTTTTGCAGGTCCGTGACCGAGCAACACTTTATTTGAACACACTTGGAGGTGATGGCGCAGTTGTTGAGACAGATGAAGATGTGAAAGATTTCCTCTTCGGGTCATTTGATATCCCACTTGTCAATCTGGAGACTAGCTTGAAAAACTTTGTAAGTTCTCCCTATTTTCTTCCTTTTCATTGGTTAAGGTCTCATGGACATTTGCATGTTTTTAATGTGAATGTAGGAGCCTTCAGAAGAGGCTTTTGACATTGATTCAGTGCCCAGGGAGGTTAAATCTCAACCTCTTGCGGAGAAGAAAGCCTCTGGTAAAAAGCCTACTGGTTTGGGTGCTCCTCCTCGTGCTCCCTCATCTACTATAGATTCCTATGAAAGGATGCTTCTATCCATTCCCGAGTTTGCAAACTTTGGGAAGCTTTTTAAGGTTGTTTTACTCAATTATTGCCGCAATCTTTATTTTATGTTTTATTTTTCCATATGTATTATGTATCTTATGATATTATTGTTACCAGTCTTCAGAACCTGTGGAACTTACTGAGGCGGAGACAGAATATGCAGTTAATGTTGTCAAACACATTTTTGATAGGCATGTCGTGTTTCAATACAACTGCACAAACACGATACCAGAACAATTATTGGAAAATGTAATGACTAATATAGATACTGTATAATTTCATACTATGATGCAACTCCAGGTCTTCTGAATAATTTATTCCACTTTTCCAGGTTATTGTAATTGTGGATGCATCTGAAGCAGAAGAATTCTCTGATGTGTTCTCAAAGCCTCTTAGATCTCTTCCTTATGATTCACCGGGCCAGACATTTGTGGCTTTTGAGAAGCCTGAGGGATTGCCAGTTGCTGGAAAATTTTCTAACGTTCTGAAATTTATTGTTAAAGAGGTACTTCACCCTTTGTCTTTTGGAAGCATTGTGGTTTTTTTGTCCTAGACTTAGACCCTGGAGTATATCATGGCGTGTATCTTTTTGAGCATGAAGCATATTTGATTTTTCTCCCATAGGTATTTTGTGGAAAATAAAGCCAATAATACTTGTGTGTGGAAATCTAATGATGCTACATATATTGGATATTGATCAGGTTGACCCAAGCACTGGTGAGGCAGAAGATGATGGTGTTGAGGATGAATACCAGCTAGAGGATATGGAGGTTGTCACAGCAGACTACATATTGAAAGTGGGGGTCTCTAATTTCAGGGGTGCATGGGAAAGCATGGGCCCTGACTATGAGCGAGTGGACGAATATGGTCTTGGTCCCAGGGAGAGTTTGGCTGAAGCTGTAAATACTGTCATCAATCTTCTTGGTATGCAGCCTTGTGAGGTAAGCCAATGATGTCAATAGCTGCTTTCATAAACGTTTGTTTTTAGAAGACTGGTCCCATTACATTAAAATTGTCACGAGTCATTTGTACAACTTTTACTGCATCACATTAAAATGTTTATATGTTTGTTCACTATTTGCAGGGAACCGAGACAGTCCCGCCCAATTCAAGGTCACACACAAGCTTGTTGTCAGGTGTATTCATAGGGAATGTGAAGGTGCTTGTGCGGTTGTCATTTGGACTTGATGGTCCAAAGGATGTTGCGATGAAACTGTCTGTCAGATCCGAGGATGAAACTGTCAGCGACACCATCCATGAGATTGTGGCTAGCGGCTAGTGCACTTCACTCAACTCGGCCTTTCTTTTTGTTACTGAGATTTTAGCATCCTTACAGATAGCTGTGTGTAAAGAATCCCGAAGTTGTACACTTAGTATATGCAATTTATTGGCCACCCACTGCATGCTTGGTAGACTAGCTATCATGCTTGATATGATCATACTTCATTTATTTGTAGCGACTGTAATACGAATTTTGGTGATTTTCATAAATATTTGTTTTTCGTGATTTGGATCTGTTGAAACAGAAACTATTAGTGCATAAGAAATGTTACTATTTTATTGGATATTTGTGATTTTGGGATGTACTATTGTTCAATGGTATAGATGCGTTTTAGATAAGAGATTTAATCGCTATAATGATCCTAATTTGTTCTTTTTTATTTTACGATTCCTTCAGCTAAAAAGGATTCAGAATTTCGTACACGATCAGGTTATTCAATTTAGGCTACAACTTTAATCGTTACACCCAGATTAAAACCAAAACTTGCATGTAGATTACTGGTTACAAAAGTCTCATCTCATATTAGCAGCGGGAGATCGTATTTTGATCTACAATTTGCTATGGCTACGGCAGAAGCGAGTGAGTAGGTTTTAGTCGCCAGACTACTTAAGTCTAGTGATTGAAGCGGGGTGCCTCGTAGCTCCCTACATTATGGTTTTGCTGGACAAATACCATTTATAGTCATTAAAACAAACAAAATATTTATTGAATATAGTTTGGGACACTTTCAGGAAGCTCCCTAGTATTTGATTGAATATAGTTTGGGACACTTTCGGGAAGAATTGGTTAATTAGTAGTGTCACTCCACAGGTTTTTTTTAAGTAGTATACTTAGAAGTATCATAATTAAAAGGAATTGGTATGTATAGCCATGCTACGCTGAAGAGACTAGAAAACAAACCGTCCTTCATTTTTGTTTAAGGTATGGTTTCCGAAGCGGGTAGTACAATGGAAAAAGTACTATTTAGATCACACGTGGACAAACAGACACGAGCATAAACAAACCGGTGCACTAGTTGCAAGCCTAAAATGAAGGGTTCTGTGAGAGAGAGAGCATGCAATTCGTCTTCAATTTGATCATCCCCTCAAAGCTCAAGTCGTCTTCCTATGCCCTCCAAATGCCCATATCTGCCAGGGACAAGTAGTTAGCAAATATATTCAGTGAACAAGAGCCATCTATATAATCAACACCCACTTTTACACTTTATATGAAATTAACCAGTAAGCTTTTCTGAGTGATGGATGATATGAAGGAAATTCCATAGCCTGTAAAATCAGTGGCATCCACATTCTCATTCTGGGATATACAATGTCTTAGGATTCTTGTATTAACCAATTATTCTATTAACTTTTGGAAGTTACAGACTTCTTAAAATCTCCATAAAGTCAGGCAGGCCCTTTAATAAGGCTTATAAATTCGATTGCTTCAATATTTTTCATCCTATAATCTAGTGAATAATAAACAAATATCAACCACAAGCAGAAGCTAAGAATTATTGAATAAGTACAAAATGCATGCCCACCTTTAAGTTTGTGTCCCAACTTCCTGTACACAAAGCACTTCCATCAGCTGACAAACCTAAACAGCTGATCCTGTCATCATGAGAGTCTTGGAGAGATCCTAAATTCAAGACCACCTGCAAAGAATCAAACAGATATTCTGTTAAAATACTGAGCCAATTTCATTCATAGCGCAACTAGAAGAATGGAACCTGAAGTTGTTATATGTTTGGCTATAGGACCAAGTACCTTTGCCAGTAAAGTGTCCCAAACATAGCAATCTCCATTTGTGTATCCAGCAAAAAGAAGTCTTCCTGAAGCAGAGAATGCAATGGAAGTCACAGGCGGGATGTCATTGTCACTGTGCTGCTGATAATATACTTGAAGTTGGTGTCCAGTCCTAATGTCAAACAATCTGCAGGTACCATCCTCCGAGCCGGTTCCAAATCTATTTCCATCTGGAAAGAATTTAACTGCATTAACATCTCCCTCATGCCCATGAAATGTCCGCACTGCTCGACTTGCCACGCGAGTATCCCACAATCGAGCAGTTGCATCACAAGAACCGGATACAAACATTCTTGAGTTGGTTGCATTAATGGAGATACTGAGAGAGGATAAAGAAATAATATGTTTTTCAGAAAAGATTTAAATATCAACAAATAATACTTGAAAAGAAACACCCTATTTAAACAAGATTTCATAATTTATGTGTAGAAAGAAAGTTATAATTTTATGTGGATGCCTTGCATTTTGAAGCAGCAGTGGTCATCCTTTTGTAAATTAATTTATTCAATAAATCAAAAGCAACAAGAGTAAGCTACTACCCGCCTCTCCTTTATTTTGCATCAATAGCACAAATTGTTAGGAGTTGGAGCTGAAGTGAAGGAGAAATATGTTGGCAACAGATAAAGAAGTTGGTTCACAAGAGGGGATCCATTACACAAATATAGGAAAGAAGGCATGCATGCAATTAGCAAGTTCGTAAGAAAGGGGAAAACATTGGTCCTTGGAGGGGAATTCTTTCTGCTTATTACTATTCAATTTCATTCAATCAACAAATTTATTCTTTAGATTCCTAACACAGACGCCCCTTCATTATGAAAGCAGGCAAATACCTCCATTGAGTTTACAGAAACACCGAAACTATATCCACTATACTATTATGTCTAACAGATTCTTTAACTAAAATATTATCATGAATGTCTAGTGGTCAAATCCTACCCTTACTCGGACTTAAATAACAAGAAAAAGGGAAAAGATGCATGATTGAACACTGAGAACATTCAAATTTGCTGCACTGCCAAAAGGTTGATCTGTGTAGGAAAAATATTTGACCATAAAACAAACATTCATGATCTGGCAAGTCCGCTAGTCTTACCAATATTGTGGAGTGAGTTGTAGAGTTTTGTTTTGTACAGACAGAGACAATAATTCTTTTGTAGGATTTCATAATAGATGGGAAGTAGGCATAATAACAATACAAAGGAAGAGATAATTAATTACTAAAACAACAAAAATTGGTTCAAACTAATTCAGTAAGCAAGTAACATACCTGTATACATCTGCAGTATGTCCAGACTGGAACTCTCCTCCAAAGACAGATGTTTTAAGGCCAGTAGTAATATCCCATAAAACACATGTCTGATCACCAGAACCAGTAATTAAATGAGTATCTTCATCTGGAACATACTGACAAGAGGAAACATAACCCTTATGTCCACTAAGCATCCGGGAAACAGGTAGATTCCCATCTTTGTCAGTGGGTGAATTAAGATGGAAAATAGAACAAACACTGTCAAGACCACCACATGCAACAGACTGACCAGTTGGTGAAAAAGCACATGTCATGACCCACGCACAAGGCAGCTTTATGGCATGGATTTTCTGCCTAGTTAGAGCATTCCACACTATTAATCGCCCATCTTGAGATGCACTAACAATCTGACTTTTTTCAGATGTCCAATCCAACGAATACACCTGCAAATTTGAAATGAATCCCAAGTCAACCAAAAATCTGCAAGTTTGAAGTTAAGAAGAAATGTACAATAATCACTAAGTAGTATATCAAAAGCATGAAGATTGCTGCGATGTAGACAGAATAAGGCTATCTCTCCAGTCACAGCTGAGGAGAAGGAAGCAAAAAGAAAGTGCAAAGGAGTAATCTCATAAGCTATAGTCCCTTGGATAAACTTCTCCACAAACGTTTACAGGAAAAATAAAATAAGAAAAAAATGAAATAAACTTCTCTCAGAAGTTCAAATTAACTTGTGGATGAGCTAATTTGTTAAAACTCTCTCATTTTAACATTTCCTATAACCAATATCCTCTTCTACAATGCTTAAGGAGAAGATTATCCAAGTTATTGGAGGTAATTAACTCCATAATCATTCAACAACTAAGAAATGCCTAGTGATAAGCAGCAACCGTGATGTTCTTGAAACTGAAAAGTCAACCAAGTTTAGCAACCAAAATTGAGGAACAAACGAAGTCATGCACAACAACATGTAAAAAAGAAAAGCATAAAAAAATTAAAAAGGGCACCTTCCCCGTGTGACCCTGCAAAGTTCTACAGCAAACCAGATCCGTAGGTCCAAAGGTCACAGGTGTTCTACCCTGAGACCTCGCATACTCGCAGACTGAAAAATTCCCATCAAACAAAGTGTTCAATCAGCAAGATCTAAGACCAATTATTAGCACCATGTTCTACAAGTTGAACCTCAAAAAAATCATTAATAAAAATAATCCCAACAAAAAAATGAAAAAGAAAAAAAAAAGGGTTATACTATCCGTGTCGAGCAAAGAAAGACGCTTCTGCTTTAATCGGTGCCTGAGATTGTTGACGGTGTCGATGGCCGCGGAGTGACGGTCCTTGAGCTCCGCAACAGACATTTGGGCTCCCTAAGCTGACAGAGCAATTAAGGAAGAAGGGAAGAGTTTGGGAAGACCATGTTTCTCAGAATGCTTTTTTATTTCATTTTTACAACATATTATGGGAAAGGTTAATTATTTGTAAGAGATGAAGTTGAGTTAAGGATGTTGGAGTTAAGGGACTGTTTGGTGGGCTTCAAAATAGACAGAGCAAGACAATGGAAATGAGAGAATATCAATATTGTAACAAACCCATTTTTTAAAGAAACTCATGAGATCCGCACAGTAAAATTTTCGTGAACATAAAATCGAATCTATTTTATATTTTTTCAGTGCATTTATATAAAAAAAAAAATCTTTTGTTTAAGTTTTTCATCTATGTACTTTTTCTTTCTCTGTTTTTGCTTCAGTTAAACAAAGCAGTAACAAAGCAAATAAGTGAGTTGTGGTTTCTTTCTCTTCCTAACTTCTGACACTGCATGTGTGAATCTTTCTTGAGCCGACAATTCTTCTACGACTCACTTTTTCTCCACCTCTGTTCCTACTAATCCTTCACCACTATTCTCTCACCTACAACATTTTAATCTTTGCAATTTTTTCAAAGATAATCCTACTTGTTTGCAACTCATTTTGATTCATTCTAACTTAACATAAACATGTGTAATGTTGAATTTTGAGTTCTTCTTATTCCAAGAACACTGTTTCTTTTGATTTTTTTTTTGTTCTAAAGCTATGAATTTTAGTTTTGAGTGTCACTTCAAGTGTGGATGCTACATGCTTTAATGATTAATTCATACTACACTCTTTAATTGTATCAAATCGTTTCAAAAGTAATCTTTTCCTAAATTATCATTCTTTGAAACATGAAATTAAGAATAAAAAAAAATTGTAGTACAAAGTGATAAGATGTATTAGGTAAGGTTGTGAATATCCTAGACAACTTGATCACATACTATCTTATTATCGGGTTGGGTATAGAACTACAATTTAAGGTTAAAAGTTAAAGTAAAGGTTAACTTAGAATTTATATTTCATGTTAGACTAATATGGAGACTAATTATAAAATTCGTGTTAATTTAGATCCACGACGTGAGGGTGTAGCTCATCTCTATAATTAGGTTTATCAAATTAAGTCAAAATAGACATTTAATAACTTTTATTTCCTCCAACCACTAAATACTAATCTCGAGTATTTGTAGATACCTATCACACACCATCGAGAAATCTAGAAAAATATGAGTGAATAACGTGAAGAACTAAACATTTCAACTAATTGAACACAAAATTAGGTTTCTCGAAACACAAAACAAAAGTCACAAAAGCAAAAACTTTCAACTAATTGAATGTTATTTGAAAAACAATGTAAAACTAGTTAAAATTTGCTTATATACTACACATTAACAATAACTTCTTCTTTTGAAAAATGCTACTTTAACACCTGCAAGCAAAAAAGGTATTGGGGGAATATAAAAGACGTCAAGTTTAAGTGTAAGGAATTTCTTACAAACATAGGTGGAAGAGTGTTTGGATCTTGACTCGAGAGGCGTGCTTGACTTATGACTCAATTGGAACCAGAAGGAGGAGTGTTTGACTCTGAACTCAATTCGAACCGGAAAACCGTCTCCTACCACCAAGAGAATTGAAGAAGAGGACAAAAATGCACACAAAAATCATCACACATATAAAAAGATTATAAAAAAAAGTAAAATCACCAATATTGCACAAGAGAATAAAAATATTTGCGGAAGAAAAAAAAATGGTAAGAATATATTTTCAAATTCTAAAAATGCCCCACTCATTTTCATTAAAATGTCACCCCCCACATCTATTAAAAAAAACGTACTATTTTCTTTTATTTGATACGAGAATAGTATACTTACCTACCCAATCTAACATCTCAGGTTATATCAACGTTATCGAACATTAATTTCTTAATTAATAACACCCACTTTTTATTTTTATATTATAGGAAGGAGTGTAACGGTATAACGTTAACATTATTTTAAACACCATAATAAATATTTTTAGAAGAAAGATTAAGCTGGTGATTTACGTTTGTTAACTAATTGATATTTTTACTATTTCACAACTAAGATATTATTTATCAATATAATGATTGGAATAGTCATTTTATATCTTTTTATACGATAAAAAAAAAAGGTAAAACATTAAGTTCAACGCACAAAGAGAAAAATTATACTAAATGAAAAACAATGGATACATATATCTTAATAAGAATTCATTTTGTATCTCTACTTTAAAGAGTCTGTTTTTATTTTCACAAATTAAATTATGAGTATGCTTGGATTTCATTTAAAAACAAAGGTCACCTCAACTTTCATACAACTTTAAAAAAAAAACACTATAAATTATTTTTTATTAAGCTGAGTTTAACTCATTTTAGTTTCTAACTAAACAATTTTGAAATTAAATAACTAAGTCTTGAAAGACACATATATGCTGAGCTGAATCTTAACAGAAATATTGAATCATGGTAAACAATTTTTTTAGCTGTAATCATTCTAATAATTTACAAGAAAAAAAAATATTTTTTACGCCATCTAAAATTTCCTACTCTAATTGGTGTTTGAAACTTTTGGTATATATGAGGATGACTTCTTGAAATTTTTTTTTTCAGGATTTATTTTAACGGGTAGAGTTTTTGTTAATTAGTTTGGTATTATTTGTTAGATGTTGATTTCTGTATAAGGATTGAACCACTTGAAGTGGTTTTCATTTATTTATTTTTTATTGCTGATAAAAAAAATTCTCAAATCTCAAACATCAAAATTATCAAATCAAAAGTAATATAAATAGACTTAATATGCTCTAAAGAAAAGCTTTCCCTTAAATTTTAGATTCCTCAGTTTACATTCTGTAGAGCTGTATGCTTAAAATTCAACTCATGAAAATCTAAAAAATTTGGTTCCAATATTTGACTTACAAAATTTGGTGGCATAAAACATTAGAGAATGTTCAATTTGGTTTCAAACATATCCAATTTTGCAGCCTTTTTGTTTTGCATACTTTTACAAATTGCCTTGTCTCATTCCAAAAGTCAAATGTGAAACCTACCCAATTAGGATGTGAGATTGTGTGAAAAGTGCTCAAAACTTAGTATTTTATCTTTCATATTTGGTTTGCCAATTCAACAAGAATAGTCTCCTCCATTATTATACATATACACTATAGTAAACAAATATTTTCTTTATTTGTTTTTAAGGTTTTTTGGGAATAAAAAAACATTTTTTTTCTAAATTATACTAAAGTATTTGTATAATTTTCTATTTTGCCTCTTTCTCTCTTCATCCCATATAATAATGTTCATGTAAATTATTTCAAGATTAGGAGACACGTACATATAATTGATTAAATATAATTAACATGATCTTAAACTTCTCAAATGATAAATAAATAGAAACAAAAATTCTTCACAAGTCCGACACTTAAAAAAGGAAGGATTTTTTTTTAATAATTTTATATTTATCATATGAATGTTATTTATGTATGTTTTATAAATATTATTTTTATCTTATAATTTTTTAAAAATTATTTTTGAGGTATTTGTTCTTAATGAATAATTATTTTTTAAAACCATTTAACTCTATAACTCAACTCAACTTAATAATAATTAGGTTCCAATATAGAAAAATATAAAATTGACACAGCTTCATCGAATTAAATTTAATTGGAGAAAATTAAAAAATTAGATTAAATTCAATCACATATATATTATTTATACCTACTACACTTGAAAATATAGATGTATAGCGAAATATCTTTTAGAGATAAGTTAATTAGGATGAGTATTGATGTAGAATATAGTTAAAAAGAGACATCGAAGTAAAACAAAATTAAGTAAAAAAAAATTATCCGTAAAAATTACCTGTGAGTTAATTCACTTAACTACATTCTTAAATATAATTACAAAAGTGTATAAAAAAGTATAACGTTAAATATTATCTGTTACCCATATAATTTATGATTGAATCTCAATTTTTTTTTACACTTACACCACTTAATAATAACTTTAGAAAGAATACATGATTAAATAATCTTACCATTGAATCCTTGAAGTTGTTCTTAATTTATATAAAATTTTATAAATTTAGTAAACTTTATAATCATTTTAATTGAATTATTTAATTTCGTATTTTGTGAATATTAAACGGCCTATACGCAAAAGTTTAAAAGTTCCAAATAAATATTGGTGCATTTTTATTTAATTTTCTATTCTATGTAAAAGAACTATAAGCGAATTTAGTTTTTTGTTTTCATAAAAGCAACTTTAGGGTATTTTTCTTCCCATTTTTTAAAAGATGATATGTATATATTGTCGTTGCTTTTAGGTTAAGAAGCAAATGATCAGATACATACTTTTATTCTGTTTCATTTTTCTCTCCATTTTTTTTCTTTCTTTCCTCTATAAAATTCTCCAAAACCCTAAAATAAAATGAGTTGAAAAAAAAGAAAGACATTTCCTAATTAATATGAGGCTGAATAGAAAGACATCATATCACATAATTCAAAAATATTTTACCTATAAATTACGAATTAATACTTAGGAGCTAAAGTCTTTTAAATTAATCCCATAAATTTCAAAGTTAAACTAATGATATAAATACTCATGTGATAAATAAATAATGTTTGTCTTCTATAAGTAACAAATTTTCACAATATATTTTACTATAAGAAAAAAGTAAAGATAATTTAATAAAAATAATATGAAAAAATTGGCCTTCTAAATATACACTAGCTTAAAGAAACTGAAAAATTATTAAAAAAGTGAACTATATATTTGTGAGAGGAATCCATTAAGAACAATAAACTATTTTGTAGAATATACTATAAATCATTCTCACACCACATTAATTATTGAATTTTAAAGTCAACTTTAAGTCTAATTTAATATTTTATAAATTTATTTTAAAGTAAGATTTAAAATTATATATATATATATATATATATATATATATATATATATATATATATAAAAAAAAAAAAAAAAAAAAAATAA
>Ga0123342_1007475_pt1 | contig 14394 bp, 12 predicted proteins | sample Turbeawhitnodule_FD_89960 | JGI IMG/M metagenome (GOLD analysis project Ga0123342, IMG submission 89960) | Root nodule microbial communities of legume samples collected from Mexico - Turtle bean Mexico white nodule | ecosystem: Host-associated > Plants > Roots > Nodule | place: Mexico: Nepantla...
GGCATAATATTGAGATCTCTTATTGAATTGGAATAAGTTCGACAGCGAATCACGAAATCTTGGTGATCTTCTCTATCTAATGAATGGGTAATCTGTTTTGAAATCGTCCGCCCTGCACCCTACTCTCCCCGAGGAGTATATGCTTCAACAAGAATCACACAGGAGTAGATTGATACAATAAAAACCTCTGGAAAAATACCCACTCGTAGTCCACGGGCGGATAAAGTACATGAAATAATTCGGACAAACCTCGAATTTAGACTTAAATTCACTTCAACATACTATTTTTTTTACTCCAATATTAAAACTCTACTCTTGTTTGTTATCCATTGATGAGAAATGATACTAGATAAACAAATAATTTCATATTCAAAGAATTTTGATTTTCCAATAATGCAGTGCATGCATGCAAGTGCAATCGGTGCTGAAGTTAACACAAAGAGGACTAAAAGCTTAGCAATTCCATCTCTGTCTCTGCATATTTGTGTTGTCTTTCTGCATAATGAAAAGTGGATAGGGTGAATTTTTGGATTCATTTTTTTATTTTTTATAGTAAGGATCAATCATTTTCGTGCAAATTTCTCAAACTATTAAGTGGATTTTCAAATTCCTTACTAGTAAATTCAACCATCAGACATTTTTTTTACTACCAAATTGGTCCGAATGAGTTTCAACTTAATCAACACAACCATTTTTAGATGAAAAAGTTTTATTTGTTCAATGTTTTATTTGCATTTTTTTTTTAAAAATGAAATAAAATAAGTGATACAATAAAGTAGATTAATAATTAGAAATATGAAAAGATTGTGGGTGATATAATATAAATAAATAAATTAAAAAAACGTGTACTAACGTGAGTGGAAAATGTTTCTTTCATACCAAATAAATATAGTATAATGACTTGCAGTGATAGTGATGTATACGGTGCAATTTAAATTAGGCTTAAATATATTTTTGGTTTTAATATTATATATTGTTTGGTTTAGAAATTTATAAAATTATTGTTTAAAATATTTTTTAAAATTTTATTTATTTTAATCTTTATAATATTTTTATTTTTTATTTTTTCTCCTTGTAATATATAAATAGTTTTCTTTTAGTTTTTACTATTTTTTAATGAACTAATTTATTTAAAATGGATAAAAATATTATAAATATTAAAACAAAAATAAATATATCATAAAAAAAATACAAAAACACTAAAATCATTTAAATTTTTTTTTACTCTGACCAAAATAGAAAAAGGTATATAGAAACACATTTAAATCTTATGAAAAAATTGTGGTAGAACTATCATATACCACAGTATTACAAAATGCCTATTTCTGAAAGAAACTCTGATAGAAGTTGAAGACATTTAAACATGTCAGTTACAGCATCATTGTGAATGTTTTATACATATTCTGATTATGAGTTGCAAATGTGATTCTAATGAAAATAAATAATTAAAGAAATAAAACAATAATCTAATAATTTCTATTCATAAAAATATATGTTTTTGTTGACTTCTGGTGTTCTTCTGCAATCATTTTAAAAGAACAATTTTGTCTTGATCATTAGAAAAATTTAAGACAACTGTTAGGTTCTGAAATCCCTTTTAAAACAAGTATTTGCTTAGATAACTGTGTTAAAAAGTTGCATCAAATCCAAACATTATCATTTAAACCATAAAACTTGATTGTATATTTGTTTCTGCATTAAAAGCTAAGAACATGCAGTTTATTGGTGGCACTGTGCTATCCTCTTCATCTGCTCTGTGTTAATCATCTAATATGTCTTGGCTGTGAGGATTATTATTCAACTCTGCATAATTATGCAGAAGAATTGAAGCACATTCTTTGCAGGGGCCCTTCAAGTGCCAAGTTCACGATTGGTGCTATGCTGTTATTGGTCACATGCAATCCTGTAATGAAAATGAGAACTTCTGCAGCTGTCACCACCCTGTTACACTCATCTTGGACTTCAAGCAATACTCTGAGGGATCAAGTATGAGATGAATACCAAGCAACAGTGCTGTCATGTGGTGCAGGGTGTTTTTTGGTGCTGAAGAAGGCATTCACCTGAATTCTAAGCACTTGGACAAACAATGGTAGGGAAGATGCAAACTCAGTTTTTTCCTCTGCTGTATAAGGCATAAGTATGCAGATTTGGACCATTGCTGGTTTTCTGTAATATGTCTTTCCCTGCTTTGGATGTTTGTAGTGGTTATAATTTGTTAGTTAAATAGAAAGTTAGAGGTACTTGTATAAGGTAAGTGTCCATTTTAATTTATTCAGTCTTTGTTGATTAAGAACAAAAGAAACTAAGAACATGCAAACAAAACACAACCACATTTCTTTATACTGATAAGTTGAATTGTTCTCTAACTTGGCTCTTAGATGCCAAAGTTTTTCTTTTATAGATTGCAACAAAACCACGCACCTAGATGAAATGAAAAAAGAAATTGAAATGCATATGATGAAGGCGTAATAAGATTATCACTAGTCTCTGGTATGAACAACACAAATTCTTAAATTTCTTTTTGTGTATCTTCTGTTTCCTGTCCAGAAATCAAGAGATCCAATGGAGCATTCAAACATGAAAACCCTTTGGATTATGCGTTTCCCCTGTTAATCCTTCAGATATGTCTCGTGCTGATTTTCACCAGATTCCTTGCATTCCTTCTCAAACCTCTTAGACAACCCAGAGTTATTGCAGAGGTCATTGTAAGTTTTCTTTCCTTTGCCCCCTCTATTCTTTTCTCTTCTTTCATCATTCAATAAATGCAGTGCTTGCTTAGTTAAAACAAAAAGCCTTGTTGCATTCTTATCACTGTGATCAATCTCAAGACCAGGCCATGCAAATTGTTGTTGTTGTAATTCATGAAAAAGTTGTAAGGTGGGGTTGCATGCATCCTGTATTGGAAAATGAATGCAGGGAGGAATATTACTTGGACCATCAGCAATTGGGCGGAATGAGAAATTCCTGAACACTGTTTTCCCAAAGAAAAGCTTAACTGTGCTTGAAACCGTGGCCAATCTGGGTCTTCTATTCTTCTTGTTTTTGGTGGGACTTGAGCTTGACATGCGTTCTATACGCAAAACTGGTCACAAGGCCTTAGCCATTTCCCTTGCTGGCATCATATTGCCTTTTGTACTTGGCATTGGAACCTCATATGCTCTTCGAGCCACCATATCCTAAAATGCTTATCCAACCCCATTTCTTATTTTCATGGGTGTTGCCCTCTCCATCACTGCATTTCCCGTTCTTACTCTTATCCTAGCCGAGCTCAAACTCCTCACAACTGATGCTGGTTGCATAGCAATGTCTGCGGCTGCTGTAAATGGTGTTGCAGCATGGATACTACTTGCTCTGGCCGTAGCTCTCTCTGGATCTAACTCATCTCCTCTGTTTCCTTATGGGTCATACTTTGTGTTGCCCTCTCTATCACTGCATTATGACCATAAGGAAACAAGAGGGGATGAGTTAGAGCCAAAAGAGCTATGGCCAGAGCAAGTAGTATCCATTTTGCAACATCATTCACAGCAGCTGCTGACATTGCTATGCGATCAACATCAGTTGTGAGGAGTTTGAGCTCGACTAGGATATGAGCAAGAACGGGAAATGCAGTGATGGAGAAGGCAACACTCATGAAAATAAGAAATGGGGTTGGATCAACATTTCTGGATATGCTGGCTCGAAGTGCATACGAGGTTCCAATGGCAAGCACAAAAGGCAATGAGATGTTAGTAATGACAATGACCTTGTGACCAGTTTTGCCTATAGAAAGCATGTCAAGTTCAAGCCCCACCAGAAACAAGAAGAAGAGAAGACCTAGATTGGCCACAGTTTCAAGAACAATTAAGCTTTTCTTTGAAAAAATTGTGTTTAGGAATTTCTCATTCTAATCAAATAGCTAGAAAGAGTTTATATAAGTCCACCCTAAGAGTTGAGTTTCCTTGTGGATCTCTTCCATCTTTGAAAAGTTTGTTATGCCTAACCTAAAACCAAACTTTCTTTCCATCTATGTAATTTTACTATCCTTTTCTAAAACCAAACTTTCCTTCCATCTATCTAATTTCCATCCTCTTCTAAAACCAAACTTTCTTTCCATCTATGTAATTTTACTATCCTTTTCTAAAACCAAACTTTCCTTCCATCTACCTAATTTTCCATCGTCTTCTAAAACCAAACTTTCCTTCAAACTATCTAATTTTACTATCCTTTTCTAAAACCAAACTTTCCTTCCATCTATCTAATTTTACCAAGTCATCAAATCATTTTATTTAGACTTAATTAACTTTTAATTACCTCCTAAAAAGTTAAGATATTTTTGTCTTATCAGGGAATATTACATAAAATTAAACACAACTATTTTTATTAAGATTTTTAAACTATGCCTAAAAAGTTTAAGTCCATAGATGAGGCTATTTTTGAGGGCTTATGTGAGTTGTGATGGTTTTATCTTTTTTGTAAGTTTGGTATGTATGCCTAAAAAGTTTAAGTCCATGTGTTTTGTAAGTTTGGTATGTATGCCTAAAAAGTTTAAGTCCATGGTAAGGTTTCTTGGTATTGGACCTAAACATCTATCAAGTGTTTTATTTTTAATTCATTTAATTTTGTCTGATAAAAAAAATTTACAGAAACAAAATAAAAAGAAACAGATTTGAGTTGAACACCAAATTATGTTTCTTTCTTGTATTCTAAATTTTGTGGTACACTATTATGCAGGTTTAGAATATACTACAAACACCTAGAAACAACTTTAACTTGACAAACTTGATGCTACCTATACATGCACACGTCTCTAATATTGAGAACGCGTTGGTGTGTCTGGCATATCCATGTAATCAGAAACCTCCATAACCAATGGATAAACGTCTGTTTTGGGATTATACTGTTGCAACACTAAAACTGATGCAGAAGTGGAGAACTCAGAAGAAGCCAAATAGCTTCCAATGGGACCAAGTTCAGGACAATCACTTTTGTCCACCAAAGGTGCCACTTGTGGCATTCTACCTACCAAAATAAGATTGCTCTTATTCTTCTCCCTCAACACTGCTATCACATCTTCTTTGCTTTCTACCATCCTTTCCTCTGACATTATTGAGTCCGTGCTGTTGCTTTTCACACCCAGAAACTCAGACCAAAATTGTTCATCCTCTACTTTATCTTCACCATAACTAGTCCCTTCAGCCACATTGATCACCTTCTTGTCCCTGTTGGCTGTTATACCAATCAACTTGGCACCAAAGGCAAATGTTTTCCCGGGTGCAACCACAAACTTCACAACAGTGAGTGAGATTCCAGGGTGTTCAGCCAGTCTCATCCCATATGCAAGTGCTTCACGATCATCTTTTCCTCCAAAGAACCCCACAACAACATTGTAGGAAACATCACTAGCTTGGACTTGGCTTTTCCCTCCAAGTCCACGATCAACCAAAATTCCCACAGAGCAAGGAGCATGGCTGAGCACATTGCCATTCATCACACGCAATGAGTTTCCCAGAGACTCCATTGTCCCATCAAAGTGTTGGTGTTTGTGAAAAGGGAGGAGAATGATTGCTGCTCTCTTTTGGTGTGCACTGGTGCAAATGTCTTCATGCATGTTGCTGAAGGCAGATATGGCTGTCATGGGACGAACATCCACACTGCTTAGTTGGCCATAAGCCTGGAATGCAATCACCATCTGATCTCTGTTATCACGCTTTTTGTTCCAAAAGGGTAAGCCATTGTTGCGTGCAGTGTGAACCATTGTGATGGCTGAAGGTCTCTCTGAGAGTTCCATCAAGTGCATGGAGTACACACACATCTTTCCACGCTTTCTGGTTCCTCTGGATGACTCTATTAGATTGATTAAGGTGGGAATGTTGCAGGTGCTGTGGAAACATGACAACACTCTTAGCTCTGTGTCTGGATCTTTGCGTTGAACTGTTTTATGCGTGTAAGGTGATCCCCTACGAGCTGGTTTATACACTGCCATCACTATTGGGGTGGTGATGAAAGTGGTGAACAGTGCCATTAACACACAAATGGCAAATGTCTGGTCATTCAGCACCTGCACATTTTGCAAGAAAAAAGATTGATTAGTTCCCAACTTGCCATTATAAATTACAAGAATTACGTGTATGTTAATGTGGCTGATGTATTGTAATGTCGGTTAGATTTCTAACTGCACATTAGTTTACGTGTATGTTAATGGGGTTGATGTGTTGTAATGTCGGTTAGATTTCTAACTAACTACACATTGGTTTGATGATAAGAAACTTGTGTTATGTTAATGTAACTTATATGTTATAATGTACTTTGGATTTGGATTTGAATCTTCAGTTGGTTGGGTGATAAGAAATTTGTGGTGTAATTATTTGTATAAATGTTGGAACACGCTGAAATGCCTTATTTCATTTTATTTATTTATTGTTGATAAAAAAAAATAAGTGTTTTAATGAACACTATGTGCAAGATTTTACAAGATACCTTGCGATCCTTGCCAATGTTAAGAACAATGAGCTCCACCAAGCCCTTGGTGTTCATGAGAAACCCAAGAGCCAAGGCTTCTCTGAAAGGCACCTTACACAACAGTGACACAAGGAATGTGCCAACGATTTTTCCAAAGCAAGCAGTGAATATAACAAGCACTAGCATACTCCAAGAGAGTGCTCCACTTATAGTTGTCACATCAGTCTTCAACCCACTAGACACAAAGTAGAGTGGCAACAAGAGACTCATCACAAGGTCCTCTACCTTCTCGATCAACACCCCAGCAAAGGGACCATCCTTGGGCATAACTATGCCAACCACAAAAGCTCCAAAGAGTGCATGAATGCCAATAGTATCAGTGACGAAACTGCAAGCCAGAACTAGTGTCAATGTGATGCATATGTATATCTCTTGCACCGGTTCACCCTCAGGGGAACGCTTGGCCATTATTCCAAGCAAGGGTTTTATGGCAAAGATGGCTAAGAGGACAAAAGCAATAGCACAAAGTATGACCCATAAGGAAACCAGAGGAGATGAGTTAGAGCCAGAGAGAGCTATGGCAAGAGCAAGTAGTATCCATGCTGCAACATCATTCACAGCAGCTGCAGACATTGCTATGCGACCAGCATCAGTTGTGAGGAGTTTGAGCTCGGCTAGGATTCGAGCAAGAACAGGAAATGCAGTGATGGAGAGGGCAACACCCATGAAAATAAGAAATGGGGTTGGATCAACATTTTTGGATATGGTGGCTCGAAGAGCATACGAGGTTCCAATGGCAAGCACAAAAGGCAATGAGATGCCAGCAAGGGCAATGGCTAAGGCCTTGTGACCAGTTTTCCTTATAGAACGCATGTCAAGCTCAAGCCCCACCAGAAACAAGAAGAACAGAAGACCCAGATTGGCCACAGTTTCAAGCACAGTTAAGCTTTTCTTTGGGAAAATTGTGTTTAGAAATTTCTCATTCCGCCCAATTGCTGATGGTCCAAGCAATATTCCTCCCTGCATTCATTTTTCAAACAAGATGCATGCAACCCCACGTTACAACTTTTTCATGAATTACAATAACAAGAATTTGCATGTCCTGGTTTTGAGATTGATCACAGTGATAAGAATGCAACAAGTCTTGTTCCAACCTCAAATACGAAAGATAACATCTTAGAATTGATCACAGTAACATTTTTATTATTAAAAGACGTCTTGATAAGTTCCAACCTCAAATACGAAAGATAACATCGTTAGAATTGATCACAGTAACATTTTTATTATTAAAAGACGTCTTGATAAGTTGAAGGAGAAGGTAGTATATAAACTGTCATTAGTTATTGGCAACGGAAACTTTTTTGTTTTAACTAAGCAAGCACTGCACTTGTTGAATGATGAAAGAAGAGAAAAGGGTGTAATGGAAAGAAAACTTACAATGACCTCTGCAATAACTCTGGGTTGTCTGAGAGGTTTGAGAAGGAATGCAAGGAATCTGGTAAAGATCACCACCAGACATATCTGAAGGATTAATAAGGGAAGCGCATAATCCAAAGGGTTTTCATGTTGGAATGCTCCATTGGAGGTGGCTTTCATTGGTGGTGGACATGTTGGATTAGGAGTGGCCATTGGAATTGATTTAGATTTCAAAGTATGAAATGAAAGACTTAATCTGATGAAGAAGAGCTTGTGATGTTTGCATGTGCTGTGTGAGTGAAAGGAAAACTTGGGTTTGAAGAAATGAAATAGATTGCTAATTATGGTACGTAGCAGAGACAGATAAACGTGTAAGATGATGAATTGTGAACACACACTAACGCAAATTGTGTTAGATGGTTATTGGAAATGGAAACCAAGCTTCCACCACTTTACTCCTTCACCATATTTAGCATCTTCTTTCTCCATTTTATCACCTCCTCTTCTAAAACCAAACTTTCCTTCCATCTATTTTATTTTACCAAGTCATTATTAATTAACTTTTAATTACCTCATAATAAATTTAGATATTTTTTAATTATATTCCTAGTAAAATGTTTTCTTGTTTATTAAATATTTTAAATTTTATATTTTTGAACTGATTATCTTTTCTTTACTATTGTTCTTGAGTAGATGACTTGACTGTTATCTTGTATTGTCAAATAGTTTACTTGTCTTCATTTATAATAAATGATATTTATAAAATTATTACAAGTCATTTTCATTAATTTTAATAAAACATATTTAATAATGAAATTATAATGGTAAAGAGATCCTTATTATCACCACAATGGATGTGAAGTGGCATTTAATAATATCTTATGTAACATATTTTTTAAATAAATAATAAACATTATTTATTATTTTGTAATAACTACAATAGTATTTTATATTAATCATAGAATCTCATATTTTTATAAGTATAAAGATAAGTAAAGAAAATTATGTAACAAAATAATAAAAAAAAGAAAATTAAAGAAAGGATCTAATTAAAGGTAATAAATCATGTGCTATGTTTGTTCCAAATTGGGTTGATTTTATAGGACAGTTTTGTGTGGTAAAATCAAAAGGGTGTTTGGAGAAATATGTGATGGTGGAGGCTGTTTTGGGAGAAAAAAAGAGAAAGGGGTATGGTCATTTTGGAGTTATTTAAACATTTTTTTCTCTCTTTTGTTTATTTTCTTTTCCACTCCATATTATTTTACATACAAACTTTTTTTTATAAAAAAATAATAAGTCGGATTTTTTTAATAGAGATAAGAACAAAAAGTAAAACTAATAGATATTATATATCAATAACATCATTGATATAATTATATAAAATTAATTGAATGCGTTAAATTTTTTGAAAACAAAAAAAGTAGAGCTTCATTTTTTTTCACAATTTCAAAATTGTATAATTTTCACTATAGTGAAAGCTTAATGCAAACATGAGACTACTAAACAAGTAGATGTTTTTGGTAGAGCATAAACAATATCCTTTTAACCTCAATTTTATAAATTGTACTTAAAGAAAATATTTTTTTTGCATTTATCAAGAATTATATAAGATTGCAAAATTTCGTCTCATATAAATTCAAAGTATATACTTTTAAAATACATATATAAAAATAGGTATAATAGTTATAAATAAATATCACACACAATAGTATGTGTTTTGAGAACATGGTAAATTATAAGAACATTTTCTTGAGAAAATATATATTTAATGTGTAAAAGAATGACAAAAATATTATACTAAATTTTTCTAATCATCAAGTCTTATCATTTAAAAAAAAAAAGTTGTACTATCATTTTCCACTTAATATCTGCATTAGGTACATTTTTGGTAAAAACTATTTATGATGTTTGGCATTATTTAATTGCAAAGAATGTTAGTTATTTTTTTAATATTTTCTCGCATTTGAAATTAAAAAAGATAATAGTATAAATTAAAATAAAATTATATAAAGCTTACAAATAATACAAATTGCATTTTTTTAATTTAATAGTAGTTTAAATTAAGAAATAAAAATAAAATTTTTAAAAATAAATAAAAATTTAATTTTATTAATTTATTTAAATAAAATAACTTGTTTAAATAATAAAAAATATATAAAATATTAAAAATAATAATTATTTTAAAAGAATTTGAAATTTTAATTAAATATATTTTTCTTATAAATATAAATTTTATTTATATAATAAATAAATATTTTATAATTATATTATTTTATGTAATTTTATATATTAATTAATTTATTAAATAATTATAATATAATAATATAATTTATTCGCTCAATCTTATTAATTTTGTTAAATTGAGTTTGTAATAAAATAAAAATTTCTCAAAATTATTTTAAATAAATCATTTTTTTTTCAAATTAAATCTTTCTCCTCTAATCTTCTCGGTCTTTCGGGCTCTTGGTACTGGATTGGACTTTCAGTTACAGGATCTACTGATTTGGGCTTGGGTTGGTTCTTAGGTGTGTGATATAGGCTCTCACTTGACGAGCTTGGTCTTATTCAGCTTTCAGCTTCTGAGTTCGGATCAACTCTCAGACGAGTATGTACCTGCAAGAAACTCCGATAATAAAGTCAAAATTAGTGTATTTAATTATCAGGTAAAAATCACTCTACTTACCTCTTAAGTTAATCATATATTTATAGTAAACTTTTAACATATTTAGGGTTTTACTCTTTACCCATTGTAATCATTATTAAACACACTGTAACATTGTAATCATTATTAAACACACTGTATATGTTTGGCTCATTTATTGATTTTGTTACAATATTTTCTTATTTTATTATTTATTCATTTTAGTTTGACTTTTCATCAATCTTTCGTCCTTTTGACAATTCAACCTAGACAGTAAATTTTTTTTATAAAATATATATATAAAAAGAGAAGTATGAGGTGTTCTCCAATCTTTAAGAAAATGCAGGGATTATAATCTCCTAGTGCATTCTCATTCCTAAAAAAGAAAAATCTAAATCTACTTTCTCATTTTCTATTTTGTAAGGGAATAAATACCAAAATGTAGTAGATGTAAACATTTGTCTATTTCTCATAACACTCATGTTTGTTGTGTTTCCATAGTGTCTCTTCACCTCTTACTTAAGACTAGTTTGAACATGCTATCAGCTTTTTATCTTTTTGCAGTAAACTTGCATCTTATTAACATCAAATTATATTAATTCATTCATCTTTTCTATATTTTCTGAATCCCTAAACATTTTATCATCCTGATAATTTGCTTCCAAAACATAGAACATAAGATGTTTGTATTTTAAATTTGAACAGTGAGTATCTGATATCCATCAATTACATTATTTCTTGGATTAATTATGTATTTGCTGACATAGTAGCTTCTTTATTTATCTGTCTACATATTTGTTTACTGTGACATGAAATTTGTAAAAGTTGCTGTCATGAAATCTGTTCTTGTTGGTGTTTAAGATCAATCTGATGAGAATATATGGATGATTGTCAATGTAGTTTAAGAAAACACATCCACACAATTCAATATTTTAATCATATTATTTTAATATAAATTATTGGAAGAATGGTATCCCTTTGGCCTGCAAATACTGCTAAACCAGACAAACAAATGTGTAGGGTTAAAAAAAAATCATGGCAGAAATGGAATCAAAGAGCCAACATTATCTGAGATTCTAAGCCTGCACACTTTGTCTTCACATACACCACCACATCCTTCAAAACTAGCTCAAAAGGGTGATACTGAAAACTGGAAAATCAAATTAAAAGGGTTGAAATCAGAAACATAGCATAAAGATTGAAGATGCTGGGTCAACTTGAGCATGAACTGGAGCTGCACGTCCCAGCCAGTGAGGCATGGGATCTGTTTGGTACCCTTCGATTAGGCCAATTTGTTGCCAAAGAGCTTCCACAACTGTTTGATAATGTGGAGCTAATTGAAGGAGATGGAGGGGTTGGCACTGTCCTCAAATTAACTTTTGCTTCAGGTCCTTCATCTCTTTCTTTATTCTCACCATCTTAATTCTTGAATTTGCATAAGATCTCTTATCGCAAATTATTAAAGGATATGAATACAAAAGTTATAGAAACGTACGTCTTTTCTAATTCTTAGTTGTTTTTATTTGTAGAGGTGAATAACCTTTATTTTGTCTCTCTTTGTCGATTCTAATTCTAGTATTTACCAATTGACTCTTTGTTTTTCATTCTCTGTTTAACTAGATCTAGAATGAGTGTGCTGTTTGTATATATTCGGACTATTTGTTTTGATTTCAATGGAAGAATAGAAGAGATATTCATTTTCATTTCTTTACTTTTTCTTTTTCTCTTTTGTTCATTTGAGTTCTATTTTATAATAGAAATAGATGAAGATGTATGCATATGAAGGTGTTAATGAAGATTTAATGTGGTGTGACACTGATTTGTTATAGGTGTGGCTGGGCCAAGTGGGTACAAGGAGAAGTTCACTAAGGTTGATAATGAGAAACGAATAAAGGAAACAGAGGTGGTTGAAGGAGGGTACTTGGAGTTAGGATTCACTCTGTTTAGGGTTCGTTTGGAAGTGATAGAGAAAGGTGAAGAATCAAGCATAATAAAATCTAGCATAGAGTATGAAGTAAAGGAAGAGCATGCCTCCAATGCCTCATTTGTCTCTGTGCAGTCACTGGCAACCATTGCTGAACTTGCCAAGAACTTCCTCAACAAAAACAAACCTTCAAAAGAAGCAACTTAGTCCAAACAATAGTCAATGAATAAAGAAGGAAGAACAGACTGAATCTTCTGTCTTTGCTTGCTTCATCAATAAAAATCACCAGCTTACATGTATTGCTTTGTTTCATCGATTCATATGAGATTGTGTTTTCTTTACAAGAGAAAGTTGTATTCTATGAAATCAGAATTTCGTTCTGTTTATCGATTTAAATGTTCTTGTCAAAAATGAGTTGTAATAGTCCGAGTTATCAGAATGACCTGATTTCTTAAATGAATAATAAAAATTAGTTTAGAAAATAATTTTTTTTTTTCTAACATGTTGTTTAATTTAGTTATTATTAGAACTAATCATTTTAATCTTTAAAAATTAATTTTTATTTCATAATTTTCTTATAATAGATACAGAGAAAATTTTATCACGGTCAAGTCAATAATAATTATAAAATAATTAAATATAAATGAGTCAATAATAATTATAAGATAATTAAATATAAATGAGTGAAAACAACCAGTGAAGAATACTACATAAAATGCTATAACTTATTCTCCATGAAAGACCAAAAACAAGACACAAATTATAATAAAGAGGGATATGAAATTATTTGAATTTAGTGAAAATAGGTCAAAAATTAGTGGAAAGTTTTTGAAACGATATTTTAAAATTGATATTGTATAAATTAGTTTATAGGGTTTTATTGAGAGGTGGACATAATCATGTGATTCACACAACTTTTTCATACAAATTAATATAAAGTGGTTAAAATTTGTCTCATTCCTTCAATTTGTGTAGCACACACATGCAAGCAAAGAAAGACAAAGTTGAAAGAAGATGTTGATAACAATGTTTCTCTGTGAATCAATCTGGTGTATAAATTAATGCATACTTAACTAAAACCATATATACAAATTTAATTATAATGTATTAAGAGATTTATATTGGGTAAATGGTCCTTTCCAATTAATTACTAGTATTTTAGACTGAGTTTTTTTTTATTTGAATCTCCATGATTATGTTTTCATTGAGAGTTATATTATGGAAAAATTAGTTATAGCTAGCATTAAATTGCAAACAAGATATTAATAAGTGAATGAAGTTGTCAAAGAATTAAAACGTCACATTTAATCAAATAAATAGCAATTAAGTTTTGAAATGATTAACTTGCTATATTAATATTTGGAACTTAATTTTGTTTATGATTAAACCACATTGACTATGATGGAATTATTTTTTTTGCTTTTTATTAAAATGGGGTTCGTTTAAAAAAAATTACAAATTTAGGCAGGTCTTGTCAATTTGGCATGACTTTATATGCACAAATCGTCCCAATTAGACACGACTCAGTCATGTCACACTGAAGTCGTGCCAACTTGACACGACTTCTGTTGCGTCATTTTTTTTTAATTTTATTGTTTATATATTGGGTAGTAAGTTAAGTAATATTAAAAATTAATTTGATACATAATTTTCTGAGTATTAGTTTTAAGGAACAAAAAATTGAATAATCGTGTATAGATAATGTTTGGATAATCAGCTTATTCAAACTTTGAGTCATTAACTCCTTAGGACATTGCCGCTGAACATGGTTTCCCACTAGCCAAAAAGTATATTTTGATATTTAATGTCTCATGTATGCAAATTTTTTGATATTTAATGGCGCCGAATATGATCCATACACGATATCCAATTTTTTGTTCCTTAAAACTAACACTCTTAGAAAGTTATGTATCAAATTAATTTTTAACATTACATAACTTACTACCCAATATATAAACAATAAATTTTTTTAAAA
>Ga0123342_1007476_pt1 | contig 14393 bp, 15 predicted proteins | sample Turbeawhitnodule_FD_89960 | JGI IMG/M metagenome (GOLD analysis project Ga0123342, IMG submission 89960) | Root nodule microbial communities of legume samples collected from Mexico - Turtle bean Mexico white nodule | ecosystem: Host-associated > Plants > Roots > Nodule | place: Mexico: Nepantla...
TATATATATATATATATATATATATAACTAAAGAGAAACTCTTCTTGTTCTTGTCGATTAACCTAGTTGCCGGTAAACTTCTACAGGCGAACTTGGACCCTGTCTGCCTTGTGGTGGAACTTGCGATTTCCTTAATGTCTGGTTGCTATTTTTGTTAAGACAGAGGGCGCCCTCACGGCTGGTGGTACTCCGACGCTCAAGTCAGTAAGGGCTCACAAAAGCAATAATGATTCTCAGTGTAGTGTGGAAAAACAGTGTACCTTCACCTAGGATTTTAGCCCCTTTTTATGCCTGTGCATGCACCAGTATCACTTAAGAGAAACAAATCTTAACTAAAAATATAGCATATTATCTTTTATAAATAACAGAAAACCACATGCCACGTGCACCAATGACCTTTAGGTGCCAAACTGCAAGTCCCATTCTGTTATTTATGCACCTTCCTATCTTTTAGGATTAACAACATCTATCAACAGGTATTTTACCTGCAATAAACATGTACGTGCAACAGCCAAGCAACATAAAATATCTAATGTGATATTAACAAACGAATATATCTAGATCAATTTATCTATAAGCACATGCAACTCAAATATTTTATATGTAATAATAACAAACACATGGGCAACCATATATATTTATCTTTAAGCACGTGTAATTTGAATTTAAATCACAACATATCATTAGAAATGTAGGCCCATTAACCAAACGTGCCCAATACTGCAACCTTGACACCAGGTCCATAGCCGAGCTGACCTACCCAAGAACCGAGTAGTAACTAGTCTAAGGCCGAGGGCCGAGTTCCTGCCCAGTACACAAGCCCCCCAGGCTCGAGCTGCGCTTGGCAAAGCGAAGAGGCTTTCAAGTGCTTTGGTGGCTGACACGACGATTTCTCAGTGGATAGGTGATAACTCAGTAAACCTCAACTAGTTTAAGCAACTTATATTAATGCCCATGCGCTTGAGTACATCAATCAAGCAACTTATCACTTATGTTAATTGTTCCCATCAAGGGATAATAAAGATAATAAGAGTTTAACAAAAACTAACCCTTTGCTGAATCGTTTTCCACAGCCACAACAGACTAGTGCTCAAATTTGGCGCATCCAGAGGCATCCTACCTTGATCTCGCCAAGTACTGCTTCGTATAGTGCATGCTCGGATGACCGTGCCCTTCTAGGCGTGGTCATTCTTTCAACATACTAGCTTAGCTTTCGAGTGCCCAATTCGGATGACTACGGGCACCTGCACAACTTGTTCATCCCTCGCAGTGTCTAAATCTCAAATGGCATCGACCATGTTGAGTTAGCTTGACGTATCCTGCACTTAGCTAAATTTATGCACTTGCTCATCCTGCAGAGCACGTATAGCCCAGGTGACACCGACTTAGGCGACTTACCTACGTCTCAGGATAGCACATTTATGCACCTTGCTCATCCTATAGAGCACCTACAGCCCGGGTGACAATGGTCACATCGACTCAGGCGACTTACCTACGTCTTTGAACATCGTTTATGCAACTAATTCATCCCGCGGAGCACCTAGAGCTCGGGCGAAAATGATCACACTGACTTAGGTGACTTACCCGCGTCTCAGGGTAGCTCGTTTATGCACTAATTCACCTTGCGGAGCACCCAGAGATCAAGCCATAATGATCACACCGACTTAGGCGACTTACCCGCATCTCAGGGTAGCTCGTTTATGCACTTTGCTCACAAATTAAACAATATGCAAAGCAACAATAAGCAACAACAACATTAAGCAACAACAACAGTAAGCAACAATAATGCACCATAAGCAAATTTTATTAGGTGGCCTCATTAAAAAAACTCTCTTTAAGAGAAAAAGAGTGCCACCTTACAACACTGCACTGTTCAGCAATATAATTCAGATTAACTGAAACCAAACTTGAGGTTGGTAGCATTCCAAGTCCGAGGAATAGGTCCTCCCTCAAGTGTTTCTAACCTGTATCCACCATTCCCTAGCACTTCAACTACTCGGTACAATCCTGTCCACTTAGGAGACAACCTGTTCTCAAGCTGGTACGGATGGACTTTCAAAGCGAGAGCTCGTCCTTCAATATGGCTTCCACAAATGTCGTCATGCAGCTCGAACATTACACGGGTGCACTAGTCTCTACTGATGCACATGAGGGTAGGATGAGTGTAGCCATGATAAAACAACATACTGTCAGTTACCGTATACTTCTTTGCATTCCTCTTAACTACCTCAGCTCTAAGGCCACTGGCAAGTAAACCATCATCCAAATAGCGCTAGTACAAGGTGATCCACGTCTCCACTATATTGACCTACAAAATAGTAAACACTTTTTCCTCTGGTATCGAACTTGCCACCACTCTGGGAACCTTCAGTGTCCCTTGTGTCAGTGACTTATGTCTTCTCCCTTCTTGAGGTTTTTCCTGCAAAATTTATACTCGATTTCCTCTGGGAAGGTCTCCTTGCGCCATTCTAGGGAGCCTCAACGTCTCCTGAATTACCGACCTCTGCCGATTTCCCTTATTGGAACTCATCAGTTTGGTCAATAATTCAGGTCGAGAATTTTGTTCTCTTGGTACATGAACTAGCTCGAACCTAGTAAAGGCTTCTTTCAAAGTAACTCCTGCCCCACTGCCTTGAAGGTTCGACGACCCATCTACTGAGAGGACCCACTGGAAGTCTCCTGAGCCCGAGTTAGGACCTTCAGACGCCAACTCTCTTACGAAGTCAGCATACACTTGTCCTTTGATTGGCCCTCGCGACTCGTATTGGATGTCAAACTCGACTAGCCCCCCTATCTGGTTCTGCAACATCTGTCCCAACGAGGCACCGAGTTTGAACATGTTTCCTCCTATTTCCTTTTCTTGGACCTCCCCTCCAGGTCCGGGTCTCCAAGAACTGCTGGCTTCTACTCCTAAAACTTCAGCGATCCCTCCACCATGAGTGATGACTGCCTAGTTCAGGTTCCTTCTGTTCTTCAGGCTCCTCTCATAACACTTTCGAGCAGCTTTCTGGTCAGACTTGATGGTAACTACTTTTCCTTCCAAAGATGGCAGCTTCATCTTCATATGCTTGGTTGAAGCCACGACACCTAACTTGTTTATAGAAGGCCTACCCAAAAGCAGGTTATAAGTGGAAGGGATATTTACAACAATGTACCTAATAACTATAGTCCGTGAAGCTTCCTCATCAGAGAAAGTGGTTCTCAAATTGATGTACCCTCGCACCTCCACGTGGTCCCCTGCAAAGCCCACCAAACACTCGTCATGCAGTCTTAGTTAGTCAGGGGGCAGTCGCAGATTGACGAATGTCGACAAAAAACATCACGTCAGCGAGCTTCCCTGGTCAATGAGAACTCAGTGTACTCGCCTTCCTACTATCACGACAGAGATCACAACTGGGTCATTGTCATGAGGGACCACCCCTATCAGATCAGCCTTGGTAAAGTAAAGGGGCGAGTCTGGTGCATCATCAGGTTCCTGCATCTCTACCAACATCACAACTCTCGCATGTCGCTTACGTTTTGTGGCCGAGCTCCCTCCTTTTGAGAATCTGCCCGAGATCATATTTATCTCAACATACACTGGAATCTCGTGCAGGAGATCTCTTCCCGAAGTGTCTCTCTGAGGCTCTTCTTGCCCGGCCTCACAATACTCCTTCAAGAGCCCTTCATTCAGCAACTCTGCTAGTTGGCGTCCTAAAGCCAAACATCGTTCGATGTCGTGACCGTATCCTGGAAATCGCACCAAGCCTCCTTTTTAGGTCCCAAATTCCTGTCAGCTTTGCTAGGGAATCCCAACCTTACAACTATTGCTGGTATGGTTATCAATTCCTTATATGATATTAGGTATTTAGGACGGACTTCCTCTTCCCCACCTCTCGCCCTGGACTCGCCCTTCTTGTAAGGCGCGTGTCTGACTTCCGACTTCTGTGCTAATGATGTCTCATAGAATCTCAAGGGACGAGAAGTTTTACTGGTCTTCTTCGGCTTAGCTTGCTGGAAGTGCAAGTTGTTGTTCCGTGCTGTCACTTCTTCCTCAGCATTAATGTGGGCAACTGCTCTCCATCTGATCTCTGAAAACGTTTCTGGCGGATTCCTAATTAGAGAATCACAGAACAGTCTTGACGCAATCCCCTGCTCGAAGGCAGTGACCATCACCTTCTCGTCGTGGGTCTGAAGTATGATCGTGAGGGCTCAGAACCTATTCAAATAGTCCTTAAACATCTCTCATTCCCTTTGCATGACATTAAAGAGGTCGTACAGCTCGGTCGGTTTGACCAGGTTGGCATAAAAATGTTCTTAGAATAGTTTGGTGAACTGGGCAAAGGAAGTAATATGGCCATCTGGGAGCCTGCTGAACCATTGTATGGTTGTATCCGTGAAGGTACTCATGAACATCTTGCACCGCATTGCATTTGACCCCCAAAGACAATCATCTGAGCGTTAAACGTTGTAAGATGGTTCTTGGGGTCCTCGGTTCCCAAAAAGGTAATCTTAGGCATGACATAGTGCACAGGTATGGGCTCAACCATGATGGATCTCGAAAAAGGCTCAGGACAGTCCCTCACAGGCACGCCTGCGCTGCGTTCCTAGTGGGGACGTTGATCACGTTGTTGCATGTCCTTACGCAACTCTTCGTTGTTCTTGCGCAATTCTTCTCGTAACTATACATTAGCCTCCTGGAGATTCCTGATTGTCTCCATGAACTGTTGCAATGTGGGAGCCTCGAGTGCTCCTAGTCCCATTGGTGTTGGCTGTGTTTGCACTGGCTGCGCTGGCTGCGCTGGCTTCGCCAGTTGCTCGGGTTGAGCTGCCGACACTGGTTGTACTGTCAGGTTTTATCGGGCCCCACGGTGGGCGCCAAATGTTCTTACTGGTTGACCTGGTTGCCGGTAAACTTTTGCAGGAGAACTTGGACCCCGTCTGTGATGTGAGTTGATTTTAGATTCATTAATTTTGTGACACTTTTAAGAATTAAGATCAAGATTCTTAGCGATTTAAAGGTGAGTCACCTAAGGAAAATCCCCATTGGACATTAACTTAACAAGTGTTAAGTAGATGTGAAGGTTCATTTCCAAAGGTCCAAGGTAAAAACACAATTAGAGTGATGAATGGATGACAATAAGGTGCAGAATCAAGAACTGAATTGGCGCAAAACATAACAGAAAATGAAGGCACAAAACAAAATTGAAAACACACAAGATCGAGGAGGCTTAAGCAATCATCAATGGAGTTCAATGCCTTCCAAAGGATGAACCAAACTCATAGATCATGAGTGCCATATCCTTGCACACAATTACCGAATGAAATTAAGGAATTAAGTGCAGAATTGAAAGGAGAACAAGAAACAACAAGAATGAACTGAACAAAACATCAAAACAAGATAAACAACCAGTTAAAATTGAAGAACAAGACAAACAACCGATTAAATGGACAATGGAAGATGAAAGAAGATGAAACTTATGTGGTTGAAGCCATGGATTGGGAAGAACACGCCACTTAAAGGTGAATGATCCAAGATAAGTGTTGGGATGCCGCCACTTGAGAGCTCCCAAAGTACTCAAAAGATGAGAGAAGGAAAGGAAAAACAATTCTCACAAAATTCACTCACAATTTAAGTATAGTAACTTTACTTCAAAATTCAATCTTATTTTACAATGACCAAGCACCTCTATTTATAGTGTTTAGAGGGATGCAAATGAAAAGGGAAATTTCAAATACAAGGCATTCAAATTCGGCGCCTAATCAAGTCACAAGGGAGGTGTGACTTGATTTCTTTCTTTGGCACCTCCTAAACTACACCTACACCTACTTTTTATGTCACATGGAAGGTGTGACTTATATTTGTACATTGGTACCTCCTTTTCCTATATTTACACCTTCTTTTATTTTCTATTAAAATTACTCTAAAGAGATTACAAAAAGTGACATCATTTAATGTTCGTCTCTTTAAAGCCTTGGCCTTGCTCCTAGTAATTCTTTGAGGTATGACTTGAGCTTGGGCCTTATGTTGGGCTTAGGCCTCTTGTTGGGCTTGAGCCTCATCTTTTTAAGAAGACTAAAAGGAAGAACTTCAAATGTTTTGGCCCTTGTCCATTCCTCTTATGAATGAAGTATTTATTTGTTTGTTGAGATGATCCTGCAAGTTTAGCATCCTTGGTCATCTTCATGTGGTCTTGGCTTGCATCAGTCTGCCTTGTGGTGGAATCTGCACTTTCCTTAGTGTTGGGATGTCATTCCTGTTAAGACAGAGGGCATCCTTAGGGCCAGTGGTACTTCGACGCACAGTAAGGGCTCACAAAAGCAACAATGATTATCAGTGTAGTGTGTAAGAACAACGTACCTTCACCTAGTGTTTTAGCCCCTTTTTAAACCCGCGCATGCACCAGAATCACTTAAGAGAAACAAATCTTAGCTGAATATAGCACATTATCTTTTATAAATAACAGAAAACAACTTGCCACATGCACCAATGACCTTTAGGTGCCAAACTACAAGTCCCATTCTGTTATTTATGCACCTTCTTATCTTTTAGGATTAACAACATCTATGAGCAAGTATTGTTACTGTCGATTGACTCGATTATCTTCACGCGTCTACGACGCTCACATGCCCAAAAATCCCTGTTTTCGTTCGTACCCTTCTTCGATCAAGCACCTGAAATCACAAGGACAGAGGGGCGCCCTAGAGGCCGTTTGCACTCCAACGCTCAAGTCAGTGTGTGGCTAGGAAACACCAAAAGTAAGCTGTAAAAAGCTTTCTGTGTAATCCGTGTGTGTTCGCATAAATGATGCGTACCTTATTAGGTTAACTCTACCATTTATATACTCAAGGGTTTCCGCTAACCACAATTAGGGTTACTAAGGGTGTGCCTTAGCGCCGCTATCACCCACTTTTAGGGAAATCTAGCGCGTAAGGTTCCCTTACTGGAGTGCACCTCTGACTGGATGACCATCTAGGTACCAACACCTAATACGGGAGTGCCCTAGTTGTTCACGTGCCATGCATGCAATTTCACCCCTGGAACATGACCCTCACAGGTCGTATATTTTCCATTGGCTCTTTACTTGTGTTACGCCTGAACGCGTCATCCACACCACACGCATGAACCCTCGTGACCTAGGCTTCTCCCTAACTGATAACTGGTAAGTGGTCTGGGATCCACCTCTCGTGGCCCAGCTCTGCTGTTTGACTTGTCGAGGTCCGAGGTCAGCATATCTTGATGACCGAGGTCTGACCACTTCTCGATCCTCTGGCGTATTGTCTGGGAGGCACCCTAGGCATGCCGCTTGTGGGACCCACCTTACATGACTGAGGTCTGACCTCTCCTCGACGGCCTAGGTGTGCTGTCTGCAAGGCGCTGGCCCCTTGCTACTCATGGGACCCAACTTATGTGGCCCCACGTCCACTAACAGTCAACTACACCCAAGCATTGGTCGGTACACAAGCCCACCAATCTCGAGCTGTAACTTGTTCAGCGAAAAGACTAAGTTCTCGCCCTTGGCGACCTACGTGGCTCTTTGCGACAGGACGTGAACAGTGCACCGAAGTGACATTTCTCTATGCCTGTTTTGATTTATGCACACGTGCCTTGATCCAACGGCCAGGACTTAACGTCGTTTGCGCTTCTTAGTTTAAGTTAAGTTTTCGAAAACGCGCGCTTCCCATCATTGTTTCATTATTCTCATAAACACTTGCAATCTTTCTATCTTCTCCTTCTTCAAGCGCTCTCATTCCTCTTCGCGAAAAACCAGAACCTTCCACTCTCACTAACAAAGGTATGATTTTTACCGATTGATCGTCCTCATTCTTTGATTTCACACTTCGATAACTACATGGGCCTGTTTAAATTCTTGCATTTTAAACTTTCTCTGCTTTTTCCCCGTTCCTCTATTTTTCTGGGTTTTCTTCGAGTGTGGGGTTTTCCTGGTTTTATTGAGTTACGCCATCACCCTCTTCTAAACCCTTGTTTTCTTCTTTCTTTTCCTTGCTTTTTAGCTTTCTTCGAGATGGCTCGAATGAAAACAACATCCAACCATCCATCCCAAGTAGATTACAGAGCCCTCTACCCCTGGGCCTTTGAGGACCTCCTTGTTGAGACCTCCGCTCTCCCCTCTAGTAAGGATGTGATGAAACATAGGAAGGATGAGGCAGCCCATATGCTTCGTGTGTTCGGGCGAGAGTGTGACGCTTACATATCCGTCCAACCTTGCACTGTGGGCGAACCCGTGTGTGCTGATGAATGTGGAAACAACGAGGAACCCTTCTTCTTTCTTTACGCAACCATCTTCAAATGGATAAAACTTCGTTTGCGCTCACAGGGTTCGAGCGGGCTCTACTGACGGAGATCAACGTGGTCCCTGCACAGCTGTATCCCAACAGCTGGGCCTCCGTGAGGGCGTTTGGTATCCTCTGCAACCACTTCGGGCACACCTCCTCTATGGACGTCTTCCTCTATTTCTTCGAGGCCAAGAGTCCAGGGAAAAAGCTTTGGGTAAGCTTTAACGAGGTGGTAAGGAGAGTTCTCCCCACCCTGTTTCAACAATCATATAAGGGCTTCAAAGGGAAGTTTTTCAAAGTGTGTTGTAACGACTACGACTGCACCCTTCTGGATGGCTTCCCACTCTATTGGGTGAAAAAGTTAGAGTTCAAGAAGCCGAGGACCCTCGAGGAACTGACTCCTCACGATCGTGAGCTCTGTTAGGTCTTCACAAGCCTAGGGGTAGTGTTCAACACTACCCAACTGATCAAACATGAGTTCAAGCCCTCTGATCTCAAGGTCTATATCAGTACTTGTCTCTACACCCCACCTTGCGTATTTTTGGTCAGCTTGCACATCTTAAGTTTCGTCTTTGCTTCTTTCCACGCCTCTTAGCATACTGCTATACTTGCATGCTCTACTTCTTCATGCTCATATGCTTACTCTTGCATTCTGAATTGCTTTACTAACCTCTTGTATTATGAACTTGGCGCATGTATGCTGCTGAACGAGGAAAAGCGGGCAAGGCTTGTTAACGCCCTTGCTCATCGCCCAAGGACGCCTGGGGCCGCGGGCGCCTCTGATCATTACGCCCCCATCTCTGCCGCTGCTGCTGCGCCTTACCCTACTCCTTCCGCTACCATCGTCGTGGTTCCCCTTGTCGTCGTCCAAGCATCAACTGTTCCAGTCCCCCTGTAGAAAGGCAAAGGGGTGGTGGAAATCGCGTCTGACGAGGACTCCGCGGAGAGGCCTGTCTTCAAATGACACAGGGCGATGATAGCTGCAACCTCACACTCCACAACCAAGGGCCGCCCTGCCTCTTTCAGGGAGCACCCGCCAAGTGGCTCCTCACCTCATGGCCCTCTCGCTCTTGAAGGTGGCGATATGAGTGCCCCTGGTGATGGGCAAACCCCACCTGTCGTCCTTCAGCATACCCTCAAGGGCTTCCAACGAGGGGCAGCAGCGGAGGTTTGCAAGGACACAGCCAGGGAAATCTTGGGACTTGGCTTTGGTGAGCTCCTTGCCCAAGCAAATGCTTACATCGACAAGGCCGAAGAGATGAAGGAGCAGCTGGCCTTGGTGGAGGCGAAGGCCAAAGAGGACTTGGCCCTGGCGGAAGAAAAGAATAAGGAAGAACTGGCTCAGTTGGTCTTGATCTTCCCTAACCAGGAAACCGCCTTGGACCAGGAGCTAAGCAGTCTCCGCCAGACCGAGAATAAGATCAAGAAACGGCTCTTCGACAAAGGTCAAAAGTATACGGTCAAAAGTCTTGCCCTTGCGCACCAGGGCGGTGGACCTGGAGAAAGAGGGTGAAGTGACTAAGGCCAAGATGGCTAAACTTGAAGAGAGAGCCACTAATCAGGAAGTGCAACTTGTTCGTGTGGAAGCTGAGCTCACTCAACAGGCTAAAAACTTCAAGAAAGTTGAGGCCGAGCTGATCGAGGATGCTGTCGATGCGTATGCTGCGGGGTTCGAGGAGGCCCTTTCTTAAGTTGCCTATGTGCACCCTGAGATGGACGTCTCACCCTTCGCAACATCGAACTGTGTGGTGGATGGGCGGATCGTTCCCGGAGTACCACCATCATAAGTTATATTTGGTTCCCTAATGAACAATTCCTCTTATATGTATGAATGCATTATTTTCTTTCAACTATCTGAGCTGTTTACTTGCTTTAAATCTTCAACTGCTTTAACCTCCTCAATCATGACCTGTTTGAACTCTGCGCATAACTTGTTTAACTTGTGCTCTTTGTCTTCGATTGTTAACTGTTGTACCCCGCGCTGAGACTATAGCTGGACTCACCCTCGTGCGCAAAGGTGAGGGAACTTCTGAGGGTCACTCCTCGAACCTGCGAACATACCTTTCCCGCACTCGAAACCTCTAACGCAAGGGAACTAGTTCGAAACTGACCTCATCTTCGCTCAAAGGTGAAGGAGGATTTCACCGGTGAACCATTTCGTTCAACCTTAGCGTTCTCACTCGAGGGGGAGGTGTTATCTGCGAACCCACCCTTCATCTGCTCGAGACCTCTAACGCAAGTAAACAGGTTCATAATTGCATTATACAACAATCGAGAAGATACTTCAATCGAATTTTATTGGGTGACCTCATTAAAAAACCCTTATAAGGGAAAAAGAGCGTCCCCTAAGTACAATGTACAATGCTATTGCTCAACTGAAATAAAACTTGAGGTTGGTCGCATTCCATGTATGAGGAATCGCGCCTCCTTCTAGCGTCTCAAGCCTATACGCCCCATTCTTAAGACCCTTTGTCACCCTGAAAGGACCAGTCCACTTGGAGGATAGCTTGTTCTCTAGCTGATATGGGTTGGCCTTCTGCATCACCAGGTTGGCGACCTGGAACTGGCGAGGCTTCAGCTTCGAGTTGTACTTGTACTCCACCCTTCTCTTCAATGCTTCAACTTTAATTCTTCCTTCCTCCCTGACCTCGTCCAGTAGGTCCAGGTTCACCTTCCTCTCTTCGTTGGACTCTTCAACCACGAAGTTCTAGAAGCGTGGCGAGCTCTCCTGGATCTCCACTGGAATCATCTCGTCCGACCCATATACCAAGCTGAAGGGTGTCTCTCTAGTGGTGGACTGGGGAGTGGTGTGGTAAGCCCACACAATTCTAGGAACCTCCTCTGCCCAAGTTCTTTTGGCCTTCTCGAGCCTCCTTTTCAGACCTCTAAGCAGGACTTTGTTGGCAAACTCAACCTGCCCATTCGTCTGGGGGTGCTCGACTGATGTGAACACTTGCTTTATTCCAACTTCTGAGCATAGCTTGCCCAGCTGTTGACTTGCAAACTGTGTGCCATTGTCAGACACCAAACGCTTCGGCACCCTGAAGCGGCACACTATATTCTTCCACACGAAGTGCGTGATCTTGTGGGTCGTGATCTGTGCCACTGGCTCAGCCTCAATCCACTTCGTGAAGTACTCTATGGCAACCACGAGGTACTTCATCTGCCTTATCGCTAAAGGAAAGGGTCCCAGGATGTCGATTCCCCATGTATGAAATGGCCAAGGGCTGTAAATCGACCTGAGCTCCTCTGGCGACGCCTTGTGCCAGTCAGCGTGTTGCTGACACTTCTTGCACTATTGTGCATACCTCGTGCAATCTTCCCTTACGGTTGACCAATAATATCCTGCACGTATGGCCTTTGACGCTAGAGATAGTCCACCGATGTGACTCCCACATATCCTTTCGTGGAGTTCCGCCATTATACGTGTGCATTGGTCTCCGCTTACACATACCAGGATTGGGTGGGTGAACCCATGTCTAAATAACTCTCCGTCAATGAGAGTGTACTTGGCATAATTTTTCTTGATTTTCCTGGCCTCTACGGATTGCAATGGAAGTATCCCATCAGCCAGGTAGCGCTCGTAGGGCGTCATCCAGGTTTCTCCTCCTTCAACCAGGAAAACCTGCATTGCTTCCTCCTCCAAGACTGGATATATGTTTATCTTTGGGGTCTGCAGTGTCTTCTGGGTCAATGACTGATGACTCATCGCCCCTCTTCTTGTCGTGCTGACCTGGTGCACCCCCACCCAGTTATCTGCGATAAATGTTTGAGGTGTCTTCAGGGTTTCCTATATGACCGTCCTCTGCTTGCCCCCCTTGCCTGAACTGGCGAGCTTAGCCAGCAAGTCAGCTCGGGCATTTTGCTTTCTTGGGATATGCACTAGCTCGAACACCGCGAATGACCCCTTCAGAATCTAGACGTACCTTAGGTATGCAACCATCTGAGGGTCCTTGGCCTGGTACTCTCCAGTCACCTGACCCGTGACTAATAGGGAGTCGCTCTTGGCCAACAGACTCTATGCTCCCATCTCCTTCGCCAACAACATGCCAGCGATGAGCACCTCGTACTCCGCCTGATTGTTGCTGGCCTTGAAGGCGAACCGTAGGGCCTACTCAATCAAAAGCCTGTTCGGTCCCTCCAAGATGACACCTGCCCCGCTACCTTGTTGGTTAGAGGACCAGTCTACAGAGAGCACCCACCGGAATTTGGCTTCCTCTTGGTGTGCATCTGCCGAGGAGAGCTCTACCACAAAATCTGCGTAAACTTGGCCTTTGATTGGACCTCGGGGCTCGTACTGGACATCGAACTCTGATAGTTCCACTACCCATCGTACCATTCTTCCCACTAGGTTTGGTTTTTGTAGGACCTTACGAATAGGCAGGTTTGTCATCACCACCACTGTAAAACTTTTGGAAATAATGGCGAAGTCTCCTCGCTGAGAATACCACTGCTAAAGTCGCCTTTTCCAAGGCCTGGTATCTTATCTCGGGCCCTTGCAATACTTTGCTTACAAAGTATATGGGTTTCTGCACTTAGTCTTGCTCCTGCACGAGGACCGAACTGATCGCCCGCTCCGTTAGGCGAAGTGGAGTACCTAGCTATGGCTTGCACAACACTGGGGGACTGGCCAAGTATTCTTTCAACTTGAGGAACGCCTCTTTGCATTCTCTGGTCCAGATGAACCTGTTGTTCCTCCTTAGATACGGTGACCCTTGTCTCCTCCAGCTGATACAAATCTGGACAGAGCGGTCACCCCTGTCAACTGCTACACCTCCTTCACTGAGATCGGGCTTCTCACCGCAAGGATTGCAGTGCACTTCTCAGGGTTCGCCTCTATCCCACGCTCAGTGAGTAAGAAACCCAAGAATTTACCTGCTTCCACCCCGAACATGCACTTCTCGGAGTTCAGCTTCAGTCTGTACATAGCTATCGTCGTAAATAGCTCTTCCAAATCAGCCACATGCTGATCTTTCACCTGTGAAGTCACCACCATGTCATCCACATAGGCTTGCACATTTCGCCCTATCATGGGCGCGGGAACTCTGTCCATCAGTCTCTGGTAGGTGGCGCCTGCGTTCTTCAGCCCAAAGGGCATCATGGTGTAACAGTAGCAAGACAGCTCGGTCATGAACGTCATCTTGCACTCGTCCCTAGGGTGCATCTTGATTTGGTTGTACCCGGAAAAAGCATCCAGGAAGCTGAGCATCTTGCAGTCTGAAGCACTGTCCACCAAGACGTCAATGCTTGGTAGAGGATAGGAGTCCTTCGGGTACGCTTTGTTGAGGTCGGTGAAGTCAACACACATCCTCCACTTCCCGTTGGCCTTCTTCACCAAGACCACGTTGGCCAACCACTCAGGGTACTGGATCTCCCTTTTGTGGCCAGCGTTCAGCAACTTCTTTGTTTCTTCTTTAATGACATGCCGCCTTTCCTCGTTGAACTTCCTTCTTCTCTAGCGGACAGGCGTAACCTTGGGATCCATGGTGAGGTAGTGGCACAGGAAGTCTGTGTCTATGACTGGCATGTTTGAGGCAGACCTTGCGAAGGCATCCAGATGTCGTGCTATGACCTCGACGACCAGGTCCTGTGCTGCTTGGCCTAGCGATTTGCCAAGTTTGAACGTCGTACCTTCAATTTCCCTCTCCAGGACCTCCCTTGTTGGTTCGGGTCGCCTCTCCCGGGCGATCTCTGCTCGGGCTATCTCTGATGGGGCGACCTCTTCTTCACTTGGTGCCCTGGTAGTTGTTAGAATATATGGCCTTAAACGAGAGGGGGGTGAATTGTTTAAGAAAGATTTTAGTAAACTTTTAAGCTTAGAATGAAAAATACTTCAAGAAAACCTTGATTAAGAATTCAATTTTTCAAAACATAAAGCTAAAGCACAATACTGGAAAAACAATCGGTTGTTTTACCGAAACAATCAGTTGTTTATACCAGTTATTAATTGACAAAACTGAATTTAAAGAGATAGGGATAGAGAAATTGTACATAGTTATTTATACTGGTTCACTCCAAATCCAGAGCTACATCCAGTCTTCTCAGAAACCCTGAGGATAACCACTAAGCAATCACCACTTGATCACTTACACAACAACCAAGAGAATGACCTTGAA
>Ga0123342_1007478_pt1 | contig 14391 bp, 8 predicted proteins | sample Turbeawhitnodule_FD_89960 | JGI IMG/M metagenome (GOLD analysis project Ga0123342, IMG submission 89960) | Root nodule microbial communities of legume samples collected from Mexico - Turtle bean Mexico white nodule | ecosystem: Host-associated > Plants > Roots > Nodule | place: Mexico: Nepantla...
ATAAAAAAAATTTTTTTGTTATAAAATTTTTTTTTTTTTTTTTTTTTTAATAAAATAAAATAAAAAAAATTTTTTTTTTTTTTTTTTTTTTTTTTTTTTACTCATACAATTTTTTATTGACAATAAACAACTTGGAGATTGAAATTAAAAAAATATATCGACTTTTATTGGTTTTCTTACTTTCAAGTAATCAGAAATAATTTTACCAATTAGTTTTGAAATAATTATAAAAGTAAATAATTAATATTTGCATAAGTCTTGGTCAATTTAATCAAAGCATATTTCTGGTTGTAATATAATTTTATTTATATTGAATTAAATTGATCATATAATAAACTAATAACTATAACATTTAATTTTATGTAACTAACATTATATTTATTATTATATTGTGGAAAATTCAAGAAACAATAAAATCTTTTTGTGGCAACTAGTCAGTGCTCTTGCTACCATACTTTGGCATTTGAACCGGTGGTTGCTTGTTCCTTGCCATCAGAACCTTCCTCCCATGTTAAGTTAAAGAAGATTCGCGTTTTCTTTTCTTATTTTCCCTTGGGAGCATTTTCTGCTTATTATTTGCATTATTATTTCTTTTCCCCGGTAATCGAAATCTGCAATTCACAATTATCTTTCTACCAACTACCTTTGCTGTGGTCTCCATATCTAGGGCTTCGAGTCCTCGTTGAAATCTCTCTCATTGCAGATTTACCACCGCCTACTTCGATTGTTTTCTCTGCTTCTCTTTCTTTCTTTATTTATCATATTTTGAAAAGTTAAAGTTAGGGCGTGAATTGGGCGAAGCCGCGTGGAAAGGAAATCGAATAAACATGTTTTTCAGCGGCGATTCCTCTACTCGTAAGCGTGTTGATTTAGGCGGTCGCAGTTCGAAGGAACGGGACAGAAAGAATCTTCTTGAACAGACGCGATTAGAGCGGAACCGGCGCTTGTGGTTGCGCCAGCAGAACTCTTCTGCACTCAAGATTCAGGTTTGGTTTCTCTGCTTCCGCATGCTTTTGATTCCACTGGTTGTAATCACTACGAAATAACTCTAATTCAATAGTCTAGTTAGTTACTGTGAAGTGTACCTCAGGTGGATCTACTATGCGAAAACAATTGAATTGAACTTTTATGTTTCTTTGCTTATTTATTTTGCAGCTATTTTTGCATTTTAATGCCTTGATTCTTGTAGTGAGAATTTGTTGTTGAAACTTGTGTTAAGCTGGCTGTGGCAATTTCAATTGCTGTTTTTGGAGTCTTAGGTGTGTACTTTTAAGTGTTTCAGATTGTTGAGGGTGTTTTTGAGATGGGATGATGGGTGTTCTGGCTTTCAGCCTAGCTATACACGCATAATTTCATTAGGAATCAGAAATAGTGACTTGAGCTGTTTTGAGTGGTCATGCAAAGCTAACTGCTGATTGAATATCATCATCATCATTATTATTATTTTGATAAAAGACGAAGAAGAATTTTACGAAGATAGGAGATAAAATACACCAGGAGGAGGATAGGGAGTCCTCCTATAACAATAATGAAAAAAATACTAGCTTATATTACCAACATGTACATATAAGTTCTTTCAACTCCTTGCTTATTGGTGATAACAATTTCCTTGAAATCTCTGAGCAGAGGGACGGAGAAAAGCCGTAAACTCATTCCCATTCCTTAATTAGATATGATGGTAATGGAAATAGACTACATTTTGGACATTCTTATCTGTTAGAATTACAAAACTATTCACGAGCCTACCTTTTAACAACAACACACTCCTACTGCATTCACTAGAGGAACAAAAGCACCTCACTGCCAAAAAATCAGAGATTCTCATTCTTCCCCTAATTTTGAAGCCTATGATGGGAAGTTGGTCCAAATTGTTCTAAAAATAAAATTTGCCTTAAAAAATGTCACAGCAAAAGTACTTAGTATTATTTAACACACACACATATGATTTATTCCTTAAATAGAAAATAGTCAGTAAAAACTAAATTTAAAACATATCAATCAAAAGTATATCTTTTATTTTATTTTTCTATCTCAATTCATTTAGTAGTTTGTCCTAAATTAATTGTAGGCTGTTTTTCTTTATAAAAAATATGTTTATTATTTTATGTGGTATTTTATTTTTAAATTTATTTAATAAATTATATATATTGTTTTATTGCATGGTTTTAATATGTTTAATAATTTAAAATAAGTAATAATTAATACAGTAAGTAATAAAGTCAGCTTTTTGCTCAACTTTAAAATAGAATGTAAGTATTCTTTTCTTCATTTGTACCAAACTTGCTGCCATCAAAACTTTAATGTTCTCTTCAATGAAAGAAAGTGTAAACAACTAAAATATCAAATAAGTTTAATTTGTTTTTAATAAGTAGCCATGGGTACATATGATTGATGAAATGCAACTATAATACTTGTCAAGAATCATGTTGGATCTGAAAGCTACACGATCTAGAGGAAGTCAAGTGTTTTGTGTGGTTAGTGGTGCATGATGATATTGGGCATGAAGAGTGCAAAATTCACTCGACAAATGTGCTTGTTCTATGGAAGTCTGCCTGATAACAATAAATAAAATATTCTTGTCCCACTAGGCAAGCTCGGTTTCATGGATCACACCATTTTGCTCTACTGAAACCAAATTTGTAGGGATATTGCTTACCATGAGCTCACACTTGATGACTTCCTCTAGTGTCTTTTTTTATTTTCCTCTCCTCCTTTCATAGGACTAAAGACTGTGCAGTCTACTTTTCTTCACTTGGTCTTCTCGTGACCTTCTTTTTATATGGCCAAATCACCCTAATCAATTTTCTATTATTCTTCTATCAATTAGTTATACACAAATCCCTTCTCATATATGATAGTTCTATATATTTTCCTCTCTTGTGTGGTCGCACATCTATCTTAACTTTTTTCATTTTTATTACTTTGACTTTTCTCCCATGCTGTTTTCAACATTCACTAGTTAGACTAGCTGTTGAGTTTGGTAGTATTGTGCAATCACAAATAACCCCATATATCATTCTCCATTTTATCCAATCCTCATGTCTCCTGTGTGACATCCTTGTTGATTTCTCCATCTTTTTGTATTATAAACTTATAAACTTGTGGAATGGCATCTTTTGCTTTCAAGTCATATTCCTCGAGTATTACTAAAATTGCAATCCCTATGATCTATGTTATTCCTACCTAAGTGAAAATACTTTGTTTCCAAAGACTCTCCAAAATTCAACTTAATGCAGGATTTGCTGAATGTGTGTCAAAAAGTCAAAGATTCTCTATTTATAATGATCAAGAATGCAAAATAAGGAAAAAAAAAGAAGGGTAATAAGGGATGTAATTCCTGATCTCGAGCTATACATATTTCCCCGGAGTATCTAATCATATCTTGAATATTAGCCATGCATATTTTTCAAGTTATAGAGTATCATATCTCTAACATTCCCCATCAAGATGGATATATATCATGAGTTAAACTTGTTACAGTGTATCATATCTTTAACACTCATCTCTTCAATTTCAAATTTGATTATTCCTTGTTCTCCTTGGCCAAGTTCAATGATCATTGAGGAAATAAATGTGTAGTTGTTTCACAGTTACAATGATATGGCATATAAACTGACTGAATCAATTAATCATACATTGCACTGCATATAGAATGATTTCAGCTTTGAAGATTTTGTTTACAATATTTTGCCATGGTATTTAACAATTCTCATCAAAATTTAAATTCAATTTGACTTTATGAATTGGGTTGAATGCCTGTTGAATGATGCCATGCTATGTACTTTGCTTAAGAAAAAAAGTTTATGCAATCATAGATCATTGTTTATTTAAATTTTATTGTGTTTAGTGCCCATCATTTTTATGGTTCTAGGAAATTTGTTTTATAAAATTATAAATCAATTTTTAACGCTTACATCTATGGGAAATAAGCATTTCACATTTCCTAACTTTAAAGCTTAGGCCCCTAGAATATGGTTTCATATGTGCTATAAATGTCTATTACTGGAAAGATACATCTATGATGAGTGTTAATCCATCTTTCATGAGCATCTTGCAAATTGTTCACTGATTCTTGCTACAGAAATGCTTCAGAGGGAGAAAAGTTGTCAGAGCAGAACAGTCTAAACTACGAGAGAAATTCCTTAGCATCTATGGGAAGAACTGCCAGAATTTAGACAGGTGAATTTGGATTTTTATCTCTGAATTGTTGCATGAAATCTATTTACTTCCTTCCACTCAGTTTCTATAAAAATTATTATTGATGTATTTAGTATGATACCCAAACTCTGCACTGTTAAAACTGAAGTTAATGCCATTTTATTTGCATTCAGGAATGCTTTTGGTCCAGATTCTGATTTCCTCCGTCAGTTCCTCTATTTCTTTAATGCAGAAAATATTGAAGATTTTTTAATTCTTGTGCAAATTTGCCGATTGCTTCAACAGTTTGTTCGAGAGAGTGGTAATTTTTAATCAGAGTTCCTTTTGTCGTGGATTTTGTAGTTTATTTCATGTATATTTTATTAGGTTTTTAGCAAGATTCTGCAAGCTGGAATGTTTATTTCTTTTTCGTTTAATACTTCAACCACCAAAAGAAGATCTGTTTAACAGAACAATGCAAACCAATCCTTGTCTGACTAAGTGGACTCAATTACATGGGGAAACCAACCAAGGCCATCAAGCACTATAAACAACCTGTATTTTAATAAAACAATTCATAACAAGGTCTCTTTTATTAGTTTCTCTGAAAATTGTGAGTTTATCTCTTTCACTTTTAAGTGGATTATCTTTCATTTGACCCGTCATATGTATCTTTTATAGATCACATATATGCAGCACATTATTACTGTATCTTTAATCTTCGTTCTAAATATATTTTTTTAAAATTTTATTATGATTATTATTAGTGTTATTATTCTAAATATTTTTTATCCTGTTAATAATTATAATAATAATAATAATAAATATAATAATAGAAGAAGAAGAAAAAGAAGAAGAAGAATGGGTTTTGTGGTTGGGGTGGGTGGGAGATTATCAGGTCACAAGAGTTGTATTACCGATTATGGGTCTTTGCTTCCTGCACTGTACATATTGCTTCTCCACTGCCAACAAGCCCTTTGCTGTTGGAATGAGGAAGAATGTATTTTGGAACCTTCATTCCGAAATATTTCAAGATTATCCATTCCAAAATGGGAGAGAGTGCATTCGAGAACCCTCATTTTGGATGTTAAAATGTTGTTCCTGATTGCATATTTTGAAGTTATGCTTTTATTACTTTCTGAAATGTCCATTCCAGGATAGTTTTTATGCCTGAACTTATTTCTTCACCCTTTGTGTAACATCCCACTAACAGTTATATTACTACTAATCATCACAAGATAATATAAACATATAAATAATATTCACATTACATTTTAAAGTTGCTTCAAAATAACTTTTATCCGCATAGGGATTTATAAATATATACATATCCCAAGAAAAAAAATCAAACAAAATATAAATTCTTTTCCCTCTCCTCAACATATTTCTGTTGAGATTCTTCTCTTGAAATATCATGTGCTCCTGTGTAACACTTTATCATCACAATTTGAAAATGAGACGCAAAAACACAAAACATGGTAAGCAAATGTTTTAAAATCTCACATGTATAAATCATTTACTTTAATTTGTACGTTTTCTCTCCAAACAATTATGTGGATGATTTGTGAATTTTTCATTTCTCTCAATGAATTCTTTTTCATGGACAAAAAAAGTGATAGTATAAAATCCTACCCCATGGCTGATGCTACATCTATTGTTAGTCATGTAAGAATAAGAATAGTATTAGTACCATGAACTATACTTTCTGTTCTTGAAAGCACTTGCATATAAGATATTATGGAAATTACTTTTGCTAAAGATGTTGAAGGATGTATTTATTTCATTTTTTGTACTTATTTTCTCCCAAATGAAGTCTGGTTTTATATAAAAATGTGGTTATATTTGAGACAGCACGGTAAGGAGAATGCAATTGACAACTTAGTCCCAGTTTTTTTGTTTGTTCCTGCATGTCTTTTGTAAGCCTAATCATGATTCATGGAGTCTGACTAAGTATGTAGACATAGAGACCCGAATATGTCATTCTTTATTTTTGCTGCATGCAACTGATCTAATATATTTCTATCTGTTTTTCTTGTTAGGACAAAAGCTGTATTTTTTTATTGTTGATATATGCCTCTGCATCCTTGCTGTATCTGCAAGTTTTATGGTTGGGAATGGAACTTTATGTGTAGTATTAAAATGTATGCAACAGGGGATGTTGTCCAACTTTTTGCTGCTGAGGAGTACTCGTCCAGGTGTGCTTTGGTGAACTATCGAGTGAAGCAATTTGTATATACCTGTATTCGTGCTGTACATCATAATAGGTTGGTTTCATTTGTTTAAAATTCATTATTTTTGGGCCTTTGACTTTTCTAAATTTTCTTGCTGGTTTCTATTTTCTTTTTAGTTTATTATTGTTTTGCATTGGATTCTAAGTTTCATGTTATTATTAAATAATACTACCTCCTTATATGCTTTTATAGAAGAAATAAACAATTAATTGATTAACATCGATGAAAATTGCTTAGTTAGTTTCAATTTTAATTAATAATGTCGTGAATTTTAATATAGTTTAAAAAATAACCAGAGAATTGAATGGTTTAAGTCGTGATCATATTTATCAACACTATTGTAATTCAAGAGATAACTTTTCTCTAATGGTTGTAACTTATATGGTTAATAGACCAATGAATGCATCCACTTGTATGGGCAATAGACGTCTCATTATTAGACTTTGCAACAAATTAAGGGTATAAAATTTAATTCATATAATTAGGATAACAAAAAATTACACCCATTTGTTTCCCATATAGAGGACTGGGCATAGTATTAGTTAATTTCTTCTGTTTCATTTGTAGTATTTTTTAGGTGGTCAGCAGATTAAAGTCAGAAAAATGGTTATATTTATACTTTTTTTTTTGGGGTATGAATGAATTCTTCAAATGGTTTTTTATTTAGACTGGACCTGTATTCCTGAGTTTAATTGCTTCAATTAGAATGCCATTAGAAGTGGTGGCTGACTAGTGAATATGAATTTGAAATGGGTTATAGCCTATAGGCTGTGGAGGATCTTGTCAATACTTTGTGCTATTTTCTTTTATATATTGTCTTTTGTTAAAGACTTAATACTCATGTTGTTCCTTCTCCTTATACCCTTAGCTTTTGGGGGAGTTAGTTTATGACATGGGATCAAGGTCTCTATGATCATTTCGATTCTTGCACCCTCTGTCCATAATTAAGTTTATTTTAAGAACAAATGACAGATGCACATAATTAAATGGGCTTGTGCATTTATCATGGTTAAAGCCCAAATAAAATGGTTCACATGAGAGGGAAACCTTTTTATTTTTTTCATTAATAACTTAGTTTTGGGAGAGTTCATTTTATTAGTGAGAAAATTGAGGCTGTTTGATGGGTAGCAGTGTTTTTTTGGGAGAGTTTGAATGCAAGTTTCTACTGCTGTTTTTCAGTTGATTCTCAAATTCTCTAAGCGTTTTTTTTATTATGTGATTTATTATAGAGAGCAGAGAAAAAACAGAGGTAGGGGGAGGATAGAAAATCTCCAAGGAAGTTAAAAGAAAAAGGTAAAGGACAAAAGACAATTAAAGAAGATAAAAAACGCACCATGTTTGCTCAGACTATACATATCTGAGACCAGAACTTACAGAAATCATTTGAAGATCACCATAAGGGATCTGTAAACACCATCCTACCCACTTACATATCTATAAGCATTGATATACTCCCTAACCCCTGGATGAAGGATGTGGTACATAATGCTATTAGATTTTGTTCCCTTTATTTATTTTCTTAGCAGAGCAATATTGTTAAGTGTATTTAATCAATTCCTCAAAAAGCTTAAGTTGTTGGCTGTGTTAGACAAAGATCGCATGAAGTGTTTTATATCTAACATGGCTTTCATGCCTTTGACTTAAAGCAGGGACAACACACTGATCCTCTCTACCTTGTGTTGTAATTTACGTCTATTTAGAAAAGTGGGAACGTCAAAGAATTGAACTCTAGACCACATAATCACATGGTCTAAGGATCCAAGAGTTCTGGTCAAGTGAAAGTTCCAAGAATTTTAGCTTTTTAAGGATCATGGATCAATTAGTTTTTATAAATTCCTTTCAACGCAGGTTCTTAATAACTAAAAATTTTCATATTTGTAACAATTTCTATTACATGCTTTCTTGATTTCTCTCTTTTGTATGTTTTATTTCTAATTTTTAAATAGATATGGCTAAACTATAGGAAAGAGAGAGTTATTGAACTGAAACTGTGTTTTTGTACAACAGAAATTCTTTTTTTATATTGAGAAGAATATGAAATCAATACAATAAATACAAGCAATTTAATATCCTTTAATAATAAATATATGATAGGAGAATAAATTAAAACGTTTTTAATATAATATATATAGTGTAGATATTATTAACTATGTTGGATCTAAGTTGTTAAGGAAAAATTCATTTCTTTTTAAAAAGTTGTCACAATAAGATTTTGATTATTATATATTTTAAACACAGGTTATGGTGAACAATGAATTAAACTGGGCTCTGGTTTGGGTTTGGCTTGTTCCACTTCTACTTCTGTAATAATTAGATATATGGAGTCATCAAGAATGACAAGTATATGTGGTTGAATATTTGGTGATTTGTTTGTATTTCATGACATATCCTGGACATTTGTGTTGTCATTGTCCTTTTAAAAGGAAGATACATTTTGGCATGGATTTTGATGTTGCTGTATTTTTTTATTTGAAGAATACTTTAAAACCTTGGGTTCATGTTTTAGTCACATTGAATTTTTGTATATCTACATACCTGTTCCTTTGTTTATCTTGGGTACATAAAATTTCATATTTATGATATATATTCATAGGTAGGGACTGGTTTTTGTGTTATCATGCTTATATAGTATTTTTTTTCTGCACAGGTATCACTTGAAGGACCAGCTTTTATTAACTCCGAAGGAATCTAATGCATCGGCTATTCCTTTATTGGAAGTCTTAGTATTGTTGATAGATCTCAAACTGCCATGGAGCTGTAAGATAGTAGCATGTCTGTCTAAAAACAATGCATTTAGTCTACTTAGAGAGATTATTCTTACAGGAAAGGTAACATTGCAATTCTTTTTTTTTTAGTTTTTATTTCTTGGCACCCTACAAAATCATCCTCATCTAGTGCCATATTAAGGTCAAAGAACAAGTTAAGATATCTTGGTTAACATATTTATCTTTTAATTTTCTTCATCAGTAATTATCCTAATATGTAAATATGTTCGTCAAAGTGTATTTTGTAATGCTTCCTATTCTTTATATTGTGTGTGGGAGCATTTGTTATCCTTGATACCGGTCTCATTTGAAGTTTTCTTGATGTCTAAGGAAGACTCTTTTAATAATAAACAACTAATCTCACGTGGTTGATTTTGAAAATGTGTTCCTTCAATGTTATAATGCAGTGTTTATTTTGGACTTGGCCTGACATGTGACGTGGCTTGACTCTCAAAAACGGCCACAGTTTTTATCAAAGATGATGTTTCATGGATTTATAGGAGAAACTAAGGGTTTTTACCAAAGATTTTAGTGGAGACAAACTTTGGATTTCACCCACTTTTTATTTGATCAGACCTTATTTTTCCACTCTTACTCCTTTTGATTGTGGTTTCTTGTCCCTTCAATGCAAACCATCTGACCAGAGCTCCCATCTATGTTTGTGGCCAACCCATGACACTCCAGTGGAGTTTCTGGCCCACTCGTATACACTCTGGAACACTGGAACATTGTTCTCTCTTCTTCTCTCTGTTCACATCCTTTGGTGTGTGTTCTGCTCATGTCAAAGAGGGGTCATGTTTTGTTTTATATTTTTTCTTTCATCATTACACTTAGAAATGTAAACTCCCTGTGTAGTTTTTTCTTTATTTCTTTAATGTTACTTGGATTGTTGCTGCTATTGAGCATATAAAATATTAGACAATGGTCATCCTACCATCTGCTATCTCATTTTTGGAGTTAGCCACCCCGCATTGCTATCTGGGATAATGATGATTATACAAATGATATTTAGTTTTATTATGTATTATGGTCTAGTCTCGTGGACCTATTTTAGGGTGCAAAGTTCTTCCAGTGCCTGTTTTTCTTCTTCTTTAAAATGACTTAAACCTAAAACCAAGCGTAAGGGGAATGAGGTGGCTCCTTGCTACTCACCAACAAGCATTGGTGAAATTTAGTATATTATTTAAAGGTGTAAGTGGGTATGGGTCGCATTGATTGTATTTCTCCTCTACGGATTGGATCATTGGTTTGTTTTAGTTCGGTTGAGTTCAAGTTCAATTTATCCTTACTGATTATGGTTGGTACGGGTTGATGTTTTCCAGACCGATCAAACCCAAAATGAACCAAAATACATATCACTGATTTTCAACACAAATTCTATGCAGAAATGTGGGAAAATGTTTAAGGTTATCTTATAATTTTTAATTTGTAAACAAATTTTAGAATTCAGTTATTAGTTATTTTTAATTGGTGGTAGTGGTGCATATATAAAATAACATGTTAGAGGCAAAGATAAAATGAAGTTACAATGAGTACACACCTGCCTAGAAGTACAAAGTAGATATTGATAGAGTCAGCTTCTAGATGCTAGGCAGAAGATAACCTTTTCTTTTCCAATAGGTGGGACTGAGCAAGGGCAGTAATGTAGTTTATTTATGGATTAATTTCATTTTTTTTGTTATAGAAAGCTTCCTTGTGCTCTAGAGGCTGCCAGACAGTCATTCCTCTTGTAAGGCCACGGTAGAATATGTCCTTCATGGGACCCCGAAATTCATAATGCACTTGTATTAAGATCAAAGCTTTTTTTATATTATTAATGAAAGTTATTAATATGTTTGAAGAAACTTCCATGCAGTGTATTGCATATGTTTGTGTTATAGTTCTTTGTGTGATTATTATTAATATTTGATGAATTCTGAGCTAAAGGATCAAATGTACAGTTGAATCTTATATTCCATCCACGTCATAATTCTAATCAGACTGCTTCTAGTTTTGTTATTTCGTATGATATTCATTTTATCTGTTATACCATGCTTTACTTGAACCCATAAACTACCTAAATGATCTACTGCAGGATAATGCTGAAAATTGTATTTACAGTGAAAAAGGATCATCATTGGAGCGTGTGCTTACTGTTCTAATATGCCACATTGGTCAGAAGCCATGTATCTGTTCACCAACTGATCCAGTATATAGCTTCTCATCACAGATCCTTACAATTCCTTTCTTGTGGCATGTTTTTCCAAACTTAAAACAGGTATACATTGTACTAACCTATTTGATGGACATCCTTTTCTCTGTAATAAGATGGGATTAAAGAGGTATTGTTCATCAAAGATGTTTATCTGTTCTGTAATATAAGGGGGAACTGAAATCCAGATTGATGTCATAGTGTTTAAAGGATCTATTCATTTCACACAGAAACCATGTATGATGATGATGAAATTCTTGGAAATCACTGAAAGAAATTTTACTCAGTAATTTAAACTCCTTTTATTTCTCCCTGTTGAAATACAGAAAATTAAATAATTCTATAAGTACGAACAGACATTCTAAATTCTCTTTGTGTGGATGGATCTTCAATACCTATATAGAGCACAACCCTGTTAACCAAAACTGAAGGAAAAGGTCAACATGCCATTCATAATTCAAGTAAAAGGACCATATGGAAAGACAAAATCTTTATTATGTGTTTAGGGTCTCTGCATGCTAATTTAAAAATCTGGGGGATTGGGGGATCACCTGAACTGACTAGAAATAAAGTTATCTCTATTTTTTTGCTTGTGTCTTTGTCTTTTCATATCTCCAGCCTTCATGCTGAATTTTCCTTGGCATGTTGGTTAATGTTTTACGACTATTTTTTTCTACTTGCTTTCACCTTGAAAAGTCTTGTGAGAAGTTGGATTATTTTTTTCTACTTAGGTTTTTGCAAAACAGGGCCTGGGCCAACATTATGTTCATCGGATGGCAACATGGTTACCAAATCTGATTAGTTCTCTTCCCAATGATATATCAGATGAATTTCCTACCTATGCCTGTCTTCTTGGAAATATATTAGAAATTGGTGGAATTGCTTTGTCTCGACCTGACTGTTCCTTTGATATGGTAAGGAGACTACAATTGCCATTTGTTAGTGTTATTCTAATATTTAATTTTATATTGCTTTGTGTAGCTTAGAAAATGGATTTTAAGCCTAAATCAACCTAAAAAATTTGCTCATAAGGTGAGATTTGTATTCACTAATACACTATAATTTGGTCATATCCGTCTTTGATGTGAGATTTGCAACACATATCCTCATGTCGAGAACTAGACATTTTGAGCATGGGACTAAATATTTTTGTGGTACTAGGTATTTGTGGGTGGTCCAAAAGCTAGTTTGTCTATTAATTTATTACAAACTTTGATTTGATTGGGTATACCAGATGTGATATTTTTTTCCTATAAATTTATAGTTGTGTTGCTTAAACTCTACACCTATTGTGCTTTTGGGCCTTGAACATTTTTATTCGATTTGATTGAAATGTGGATACTTTAGGTAAATGATAAACATAGAAAAGATGAATAATCTTAATAAGTAGTATTCTTTTGTTGAATATAATTGAGTATCTTAATGCCTTATAAGCAATCTTCGTGGTTGAATGTAGTTGAATGAACTTAAAATTATTTGCTTTAAAGAACAGAAGGAACCTCTGATTGGTGAGTATGTGCTTAATTAGGTATATGCATACCAGTGAATAGTAAATACAAAGCTCATATTTTAACGCATTAAACATGTAAATAGTAGAAAAATTAAAGGTCCTAATATTTCAGTGTAAGCATAAGATAGAAAATTCTAAACAAGTATTTGTGGTCAAGATAGACTAGTAGGAAAAGGTCAATTTATTAAATATATATTCACTGGCCTTCTTTTAAAACATCATTTCATTTAAATTCAAATTGAAATTATTAATCTAGACTTATTTCTTTTATTTTTGCTAATTGTCAAACTTTTCATTGTGTTATAAATGGTGAGGCACTTAGTTTACAGCCAAAGGAGCTCATGTAATGCTTTAGAAACAATTACAATGAAGACACGTAACTTTTAATCAATATATTATAAGTCTTAATAATTTGATTCTGCTTTAACAACTGACCATATGTATAAATGTTAAACTTCTTTGTAACACAAATTTTGGAAATTACTCAAAAACACATTTTTTCTTGCTAAGCTTGGTTGTTTAGGAAGAAGGAGGAAGCACTAACAGATTGAAGAAGATTTACAGGCTTTGTGGATTAGGGCCGTAAGGCTATGCATTCATCTACCATTATGTTTAAACTTTTAACCATCTTCAAATCATTCTGCACAAAGCTTTGTCTTTAGATATGGCTGTGAAAGTGTATCTTTAAGTTTTTTTTTTATGGGGGCTTAGGGTTGGTGGTTTCAATCTTTAATGAGAATGAAGTTAGAAAGTTATTCTTAAAACCTAAGTTGATTTGTGTTTGTTTTGTATGCAGGCTATAGACCTTGCTTCTGTTACGACATTTTTGCTGGAATCATATCCATCTCCGACAAGATCTGATGGTAGAGAGAGTATGATTTCTGATTAGACCTTCAAGCTTTTCTTATTAAAGATACTATTTTCTTTATGAAATTTTATTGACAAATATCATCTTTCTTCTCTTTAAAAGAAGGAAGAATGTATTGTTAATTTGGTGAGAGTATTTCTGAATTTTTTGTTCATTATCATAAGGTACAATTACATCTATATATACATACATACTCCTAAAGAGACAGTTAGGCAATAACCGAGCCCTTTAATCCAGGAAATAACCTAACCCTTTAATCAAGGATGGATCACGTTTCCCAATATAAACAATTCTCAATATATACACATATACATTAATGTTTGGAAGGAAGAAGGCAATTACATTTCATGCAACAATATCTAAAAAGCCAAAAGGGGGAATAAAGAGTCAACCTCAGGTGTCTGATAAATTTAATTAATTAGTCTATAATCTGTTTGCATATTAGTTATAGAAACTAACTTAAAGCAAGTAGAAACCGTAGGCGAAATATTGACACTCCATATTGCAATTTGTCATGACCCAACAAAGATTAAGTTATTATTAGGTGAAGGGACATGAATGGTTTTTGTTGGAGATCCCACATCGACTAGAGATTAGAGCCTTTCATTGTATATAAGTGGGTGCAAACCTCAACCCTATGAGCCGGTTTTATGGGGTTGAGTTAGGCTTAAAGTCCACTTCTTAACATG
>Ga0123342_1007479_pt1 | contig 14387 bp, 17 predicted proteins | sample Turbeawhitnodule_FD_89960 | JGI IMG/M metagenome (GOLD analysis project Ga0123342, IMG submission 89960) | Root nodule microbial communities of legume samples collected from Mexico - Turtle bean Mexico white nodule | ecosystem: Host-associated > Plants > Roots > Nodule | place: Mexico: Nepantla...
AGATTTATTTTTGTACTGAATCAAACCTTTTAAGAAAACTTTAAAAAGCTTTTCCAAAACCATTTAACCACATCATGTGCTTGATCTTACTACCTTGATTTGGCATCTAGGATGGGTCATGCAACAAAAGGAAACCTTGAATACACACAAACCTAAAATACAGGATCATCTAAGACACATTGCAACCTTCAAAGCAAACTAGCTAAAGACTACATCAAACACACCAATGCAAGGTAGAGATGTTGTTCATCCATCTCCAACAGATTTGACACATGAAAGCTCCCATGTTCAACAATCTCCCCCTATTTGTTGGAGACAAATCCTTGGGATGCTTTTGGAATTTTCTTTGTTCAGAATCTGTTCAACCTGCATACATGAGCAAACACAAAAACACAGGGTAATCTATTCCAAATCAAATAAGCACCAGAAACCAGTTCTCTCTTGGTGATTTCCAACTCAGGAACATCAGCCAAATCAGATGAGAAACCAACAAACATACATAGGTGCAAAACAGATAAACAATCGGTTATTTCGCAGGAATAACCTGTTGAAATTTTTGTTTATCATAGTTAACAGTTAAAAGCTTTCTTCAAATTTAAACCAGTTAAACAATTCATAACAACAATGTTCAAAGCAATAATGAAAGCAGTTAATAAGAACATTACAAAACCAACTTTTCCCCTATTTGTCTCATCAAATTTGCAAAAGGCAGGATTTAAAACAGATTTTAAGACAAGATATGCATATCAATTATACCCAACTCATTCCTTAGAGAATAGAATCTGTCCTTGGACAGAGGTTTGGTGAAGATGTTTGCAAGCTAACTTTCAATTGAGACAAACTTAATTTCACAATCTCCATTATTGATATGATCACGGATGAAATGATGCCTAATTTCAATATGCTCTGTCCTTGAGTGTTGAACTTGATTTTTTGTCAAATTTATGGCACTCGTGTTGTCACACAGCAAAGGAACTTTGTTAATCTTTAATCTAAAGTCTTCAAGTTATAGCTTGATCTACAAGATCTGTGCACAACAACTTCCTGCAGCTATATATTAAGCTTCAGCTGTTGATAAAGCCACACATGCTTGCTTTTTACTGTGCCACGATATGAGGCTAGATCCGAGTAGGTGGCATGTTCCACTCGTACTCTTCATGTCTAATTTGTAACCTGCAAAATCAGAGTCAGAGTATCCTAATAAATGAATAGGAGAATGTGAGGGATACCATAAACCCATGGATGTTGTGCCTTTCAGATACTTCAGGATCCTCTTAGTAGCTTTGAGATGTGATTCCTTAGGACAAGATTGGAATCTTGCACAGAGGCAGACAACAAACATTATATTTGGTCTCCTTGCTGTTAGGTATCGAAGAGAACCAATTAATCCCCTATATTTGGTTTGATCAACTTCTGGTGCAGCTTCATTAGCACCTAAGTAGCAGTTGGTTGACATAGGCATTGCTGCAACTTTATGAGCTTCCATATGGAATTTCTTGAGTATGTCGTTGTAGTACTTGGATTGACATACAAGAATACCTTTTTTGGATTGCTTGACTTGCAGTCCAAGGAAGAATGAAAGTTCCCCCATCATTGACATTTCGAACTCTCCCTGCATAGCTTGGACAAAGTCCTCACAAAGTTTTGCATTAGTAGAGCCAAATATAATATCATCCACATATATTTGTACTAAGATAACTTTAGAATCAGCCTTTTTAATGAACAAAGTTTTATCAACCCTCCCTCTTTCATATTGATGGGATAGAAGAAAGTGACTTAGCCTCTCATACCATTGTCATGGTGCTTGCTTGATGCCAAGGCTTTCTTTAGCTTGTATACATGATCAGGATGCTTGTGATCTTCAAACCCAGGTGGTTGTGAAACATAGATCTCTTCATTCACGATTCCATTGAGAAAAGCACTTTTCACGTCCATCTGAAATAATTTGAAACCACTCATGCAAGCAAAAGCTAATAAAAGTCTTATAGCTTCTAACCTTGCTACCGGTGCGAAGGTTTCATCATAGTCAATTCCTCCAGCTTGGTTGTACCCTTTGGCAACGAGTCTGGCTTTGTTCCTTGTGATGATGCCTGAGTCATCCGACTTGTTCCTGAAAACCCATTTTGTACCTATTACATTCATCTGGGTTGTTTTAAGGACAAGGGACCACACATCATTTCTCACAAACTGAGCTCCTCATGCATTGTTGCTGTCCAGTGCTCATCCTTGAGTGCATCACATACTGATTTTGGTTCAATCTTATAAACAAAAGTTGTATGGTTGCAGAAGTTTGCCATACTCCTCCTCATGGATACACCTTTATTGATCTGGCCAATGATGTTATCAACAGATAGGTCTCGTGGGATTCTCCATTCCTTTGCCGGATCATCTTGCTACAGATTTTCAATCGGTTGTTTCACAGAATCAACAGGTTGAATTTTTGTGTTGTTTTCAAGATTCTTCAGGAAGATGTTCTGTTCATCTGCTTCTGTGTTGATCTTTGCTAAAACTTGATTAGATTTGTTAGTTTCATCAAATATAACATGTATGGATTCTTCAACAATCATAAGCTTTTTATTATAAACCCTATAAGCATGGCTAGACAGAGAGTAACTAAGAAAAAAACCTTTGTCTGATTTAACATCAAACTTACCCAGATTTTATTTGCCATTGTTTAGAATGTAGCACTTACATCCAAAGACCTTTAGAGGGCCTATGTTTGGTTTCCTTCCATTCAGTAGCTCATACGGGGTTTTCTCCAAGATAGGTTTGATTAGCACACGGTTCATCACATAGCAAGCAATACTTACAACATCGGCCCAGAAGCACTTAGGCAGGGAAGAATCATTCAGAATGGTCCTTGCAAGCTCTTATAGAGATCTATTCTTCCTCTCCACCACTCCATTTTGTTGGGGTGTTCTTCGTGCAAAGAAGTTGTGGAAGATTCCTAGCTTGTTGCAAAAGCTGATGAACTTCTCATTTTGAAATTCCCCTCCATGATCACTTCTGATAGCTCTTGCTGCAACATGTGTTGTGCAGCCTTTTTGCTAGCTTTTTGAATTCTGGATATGCTTCCTTCTTTGAGTGTAGGAAAAGAGTACAAGTAAACCTGGAAAAGGCATCTACAACCACAAGAGCATACAAATTTCCTCCAAGGCTCATAGTCCTAGAAGGACCAAAAAGATCCATGTGCAAAAGCTCAAGAGGTTTTGAAGTTGAAACACAATTTTTCAAATTAAAAGATTTTCTAGATTGTTTCCCCTTTTGACAAGCTTTGCACACATGTTCCTTATCGAACTTGAGTTTGGGTAAGCCATGAACAAGTTCATTTGAAACAAGTTTATTTAAATGATTCATAAGAATGTGTGCAATTCTTCTATGTCAAAGCCATGATTCCTCATGTTTTGTTAGAAGACAACCTATAGATGTGGAGCTGGATATATCAAGCAAATAGATGTTGTTAGATCTCTTACCAATGAGCATAACATCTTTTGAATTGGGCAAACGAATCTCACATGAATTCATTCTGAAGGTGACTTGATATCCTCTGTCATAGAGTTGACTGATACTGAGCAGGCTGTGCTTCAGACCTTCAACATAAAGCACATCATGAATATGCAAACTATTTTCATTGCCTATAGTACCTTTACCAAGAATCTTTCCCTTGTTATTGTCACCATAGGTTACATGCCCATCTTGTTCGAGAGATATGCTGAGGAATTTGGAAGCATCTTTAGTCATATGCTTGGAACAACCACTATCTAGATACCACAAATCTTGTTTTCTCTCCAAGCAACCCGACAAAATTTAAAAGCAGGTGGTTAGATCTGGTCCCCTTACGAATTTGGGTCCACGAGTGTTAATATGCTTCCAAGGAACCTTAGGATCCTTAGGAACCCATTTCAGAATACCTTTAGGAACAAAAAAATTCTTGATTTTACAGAACCTAACAGAGTGGCCCTTTTTCATGTAGTAGAAACAACAAACAACCGGTTGTTTCGACTTTTTAGCCGATTAATTTTTGGTGAAGGTTGAAAAAGGTTTTGAACATCCACTTTGTTTGCTTTGAGGGTTGAAGCCCTAGCCATATTTTCCAAAAACACATTTTTGATATGCTAACACATCTTCAAGATTTGATTTTCCTTTTGAAATTGTATCAACCGTTTTCACAAGATATAAAACTTTATTTTGAAGGGACTCACAATGTTTACAAAAACTTGGATTACATTTGCAAGATGAGTTTTGATAAATCAATTCAAGGTTTTTGAAATCAACATTTGAATGATTTAAATCATTCCAGAACTGTGATTCTCTCTTTCAACATGTTGTTTTCACTTTTCAATCGGTTATTTAAAAGGGTTAATCTTTTAGCTTTTTCATTGGTTTCTTGGAAAGCATCAAGAAGTTGAAAATAATTTTCACATTTGTTGGAAGAAGATATACTTACTTGGTTTGATCCAGATTCTTCTTTGGCCATTAGACAAACTTCCATCTTAGTTTCTGAAGAGAATGAATCAGCAGGTGATTCTTCCTTGTCCATCAAAGCACTCCTTGGATTCTTGTGATATTTTTCAAGCGTATCCCACATTCCCTTAGCTGAGATACATTCTGAAATCTTGAGCAATTCATCAGAATCTAGAGCAAAGACAATTATATTCTTTGTTATACAGTGAAGGTGTTCTCTAGATTAAGAAGAGTTATTTTCAGGTATATGCATGTAGGCATTATGTGAAATAACATTCCAAATTTCCTTATCTAAAGATTTAATAAAGAACTTCATTCTTATGCACCAAATATGATAGTTTTTACCATAAAACAGAGGTGGTTATTCAAAGAAGCACTTTCCCCAAATGCAAACTTGTTAGCCATATGAAACAGTTTTTCAGAAGAAAAAAAAAACAGAAACAGGAACTTGAGTATTTTTCAAGGACCTAGCTTTGATACCAATTGTAAGAATTGATGACTTAAACAAGAGGGGGAGGGGGGTGAATTGTTTCATGAAAGATTTTCGCAAAGACTTGATTTAGAATGAATCTTTATCAAATAATCTAGATAAGCACTTAAGGAAAACAATCAACCAATCCAACATAAACAAATATCATAATTTTAACCGGTTAAAACTGCGTTTTAATCGGTTGTTTATTCTAGCAACAAAATTATCAAACAGTTATAGAGAGTTTGAGAGAAAGAGAGATTTACACAAAAGGTTTATACTGGTTCACTCACACTAGAGCTACATCTAGTTCTCATAAAAAACTCTGAGTTCCACTAGTAATCAAAATCATATTACAACACACATAGAAAGAGGTAACCTTGCAACCCATAAGATTCACTCACCCTCTTTGAAATATCAAACACCTCAAGACAGAACAACCTCTGTCTTTGTAGGATTTCAAACACACACAACAAATAAATGAAGTACTTATTACAAGTATCTAGACAAGGATAGAAAACATCTGGATTTGCACAATATAAGAAACTCCTATGATCAGACCTCATTACCACAACAATCTTTCACTTTGAAAAGCTCCTTTCTAAAAAGAAAATCTCTTTCTTTGAACTCAAATCTGTATCAATACTTGTTGTATTTGATTATCGTATTTTGCTTTGAAAGAAGGGCTATATTTATAGCACTTGAAATGAAGCCATTTAAGGCAGTTTTAATAAGCTGAATCAGTTAAAACAAGTTTTCAAAAATCTGTTATGAAAAAACACATTTAACCGGTTGAAACTATGATTTAACTAGTTGAATGAGTCAAGTAGTTGCATAACTAATTCAAAAAGCACATTTCAAAACCTCAAGCTAGCTAGGTGACAAACAACCGATTATCTCGATGATTCTACCGGTTGTTTTCCCTTTGCTTGGAAAAACACTTTGTTTATTTAAAAACTGTTTGATCAAGCTTTGTGTAGGATTAAGAACTGATTTTAACAAAGATTCTACACACCCTAATCTAAACCTAAACCAAAAAGCAGCACAACTTCAGGCATCATGTGGATTTGGCACATCAAAACTCCCATGTTCAACACCTATGACCACCACAACATGGCTTTCACACACCTGAGGTGCTTTCAAACACATGATGGACTGACAAATGCGAATCCCAATAACCAGTATCAATAAAAACAAGATGCACAAACCTTGTCATGGATCCCCACTTATTAACACATGAGTTCCCACTTAAACTAAAAGGTCTACTATGAACATAGAATGAATATACACTGAAAACAACAGTCAGTATCACACAATTTATGAACATACAACTTCACATTCTTGTCCTCCAATGACACATTTGTGCTCAAAATATGGTATATAACAATAAATGAACTAAATAACTTAGATAAAATTTAAATTGCTTCCATTGATCAAACAAATGTATCTATATTGTTCACATTAGGTCATAATAACTAACATTTTTGTCAATAACTATGAAACTGTACAATTACATAAAAATTACCTCCAATAAAAATCAATGACAATTTACTTCCAAATCTTTCAAGATGGCTTGTCGTTCAACGTTACGCTCACCCAACACCCAAGACAAAAGCATTTCTTGACGAAACCGTAGCAGCTCCTTCTGAATAATAAATCATGGAATAAGTTTCCAATCACGAAACTGTAAATTAAACGTGTTAACTGATGAAAATAACTCTTACCATGGTGTAATGGGGAAAGGTATTCCCATCCAAGTGCTCTGAACCATCCCACAACTCGATATATTTGACAACTAAAATGGCACAATCATAATTGCATAGAAGGAAATAATTTTTAACCCTAAACAACAATTCAAAATAATAAGTCCAAAAAAATTAAAATACATATAAAATCAAAAAAATAACACTATTACTATCAATACTAACCTATTCGATTGTAGGGGAACCTTTTCTTTTATCAATGAAATTTGAAGACCACTCTTTTTAGAGAAGTCGCCAAGAATTTCGAATAGGTGTTGCAGTTGATCAACCTACAACATGCAATTAAGAAGAATCATAAACAAATCCAAACCAAATCAATTCATTAAGCATTGAAAAACATCCAACTATTTACCATTGTTGTATTAATATTTTGTCGACCTTCAATTCCATCACCAATGGAGTCCAATACATGCAATTGCCGAGTCCGACAATTGAGTGCGTACACCCACCAGTGGTCATTGAATACGATTGGCACAAACACCTACAAAATTGTGCAAAACTTAAACTGGCAGTCAACTTGACCATTCTAACCAACAACAACAAATTTTACACAAAACATCAGTAATATTAACTTACAAAATGACAATAACATATTCCTTGATATGGGAATAAACTATTCCATAAAAAGACATGTAATCGAAAAATCACCATGAAATTTGTCCTCCATTCATGTTCATCTCCTTGATTACACGAGTTTGCAACAAAAAACTCTATTTTTAATATTATTAAAAACTTAAAACAACTAACAATATATTTAAATCAACACTAACCTCAAAAAATAGGTTGGATGAAAACCTATTCAACACTCCAAATTTCAAAATTTGATTCAGATTTAACAACCTGATTACGAATAACATAACCTACAACCACATTCAACATAACTATGTAAATAATATAAGCAAATACAACAAACAAAACAATATGTCGAATTTTACCTTGTTGTCAACTCTAGACCGTGACCTTAATGATTGCAAATTCAGCTTCATCAAAATGTTATTTTGTATGTCCACAATAACACTAGAACAACATTTAACACGAAATCATCATTCATGCAATAACAACAAATCAAGTAATGACTAAAAGTATAGTATATTTACTTACCGTTTCATGTGAAACTTATACGCAAAAAATGTTGTATACATCTTTACAATATCCAAACTACATGAGCTTGGACCATCACAAGTTGCACCAGAAGAGGTTGGGTTGGCTCCAAGCACGAACCCAAATAACCATTGATTTTTTTTAACAAGAAGTTGTCAGACCTCTTGAAGTTGCTTATCCAAATCAACAATTCTATGTTGATTATCTGCAACTTTCTTTTGACAAACTTCATGTTGGTCAAGTAAGTTCTCTCACTCACTTGTACCAGCACTACCTTCCTCAACTCTCTCATCTGAATCAGCTAAGGCTTCTTTCACAATTTTTATATCCGCCTCTTCAACACTTACTGGCCAATCCCATACAATCTGAAAAAATAAATAACTTATAATTACTCAAAAATTACTACAAAAGCATGCACAAAAATCTTAAAAAATAAAAGAAATACCTCAGCAGATAAAAAAAATTCATGTAACCTTCTTCCACGGTTATTTACACACGACCAATGCAGAAGTCGTGGAAAACCAACACACTCGACACGGTCCCCAACACCCTCATGGTGAACCGGCCACACCTATTTCCAAAAAAATAAAACAAAAGTAATTAACATTTTATCAAAATTGTTCACCAATTCACTTTAAACCTAGTGTTAAAGTGGCAGATGTTGTGGTGGCCAGTTTTATGGTACCGTAAAACCGCCACATTAAACTTTGTGGTGGCCAGTTTTATGGCGGTTTGGGAAACTGCCACACGGGTATATTGTGGCGGTTATAAACGCCAGTTTATACGAAAATAACCACCACATTATACACCATTTTTTGTAGTGTCACCAATTCATTAATACAACATAATTGTACACATTTTAACTAACCTGCAAGACGACAACACAACCTGCCAAATAAATTTCACTGATATTCTTTTCCTGATAGTACACTTCTGATGCCCTTGTCAAACTTGTAGTTAAGACATTATAAACTGCACCCGCCAGTTATATAATTCTAGGGCATCTAAATTGTCTAAAGATTTAAAAGAAAAACTAGTAAATGTCCTAAAAGTCATAGGAACATAAAAAAACATAAACCAAGCAATATGTATAATCTACAAAAATCATCAACATTTTTCTTCGTATTGAAATTATTCTCCCTCAACTTTTTTAAAATTGTTGATAATTTTATTTCTTCCCCTTCATCAAACAACCTATTTACAAGACCTCCCCCGTCATTCTCCATTTTGACTTCCTCCCCCACAACTGGCAATCCTAATACAAAACAAACATCAAGAACTGAAAAAGAAACTAAACTTTTTTGAATCCTAAATTCCTTGTTATTTGATGCCCATCTACTTAGTAACTCTCTCATTAGGCTATTAGAAATGTCCAAAAAAATTTCCATTTGAACCATTCGCTTAAAAAGAGTTTGTTGTATCCTTTGTCGTTGAAATCTGCTAAGCTTATGGTTCACATGAACAATATATTGAGTCAACATATTGTGCCTAACTAATACCTGCAACATCACAAAATAAAATAATACCACTATCTTTATTTATTAAACAATGTCAATTCACAACATATTCAACTACTATGAACACAATCTAAAAAACAGTACCTTCAATTCAGCTTTTGCACGAGACACAAAATTCTTAGACAATGAACTTTCCATTCTCTAAACCTTCACAAACAATTCATTTAATAAAAAACAAAACCAAAGAAATACATCCAAACATTCACTTTTAACACAACAAGACAATGCAAAAAGTGTTTCATAGATCCCCACATAAAAAAAGAGGACCTAAACCACATAAAAAACAAGGGCTGACCACTTAGTCTTGCATTATCCAATTCCCTAACCTAAATTGACCTCACTGGAGTCCCACTTGAACCCTCACAACACCAATAGCAATAACTTGCAAACATTAAATTTGAGGATGACATGACAGTGCATAAAGTTGTACACAAGTCCCCACTTCACAGGTCTGGACTGTTGAATTGCATAACCTGGATTCAACTCAATTGACCACATTCACTACAAACTTTAACATTCATCTGAACAATACACAACAATCACAAATATACCCAAAATGGCAGAGCACAAAACACTAAACAATGAAATCCAAATCAATTCAAACTTCAAAAACCTAAAAACCACAACACCAATCACTCATCACAAAAGTTTAATACTTTTTCAATAATACAAACTTTCAAATGAAAAAAAATATACAATAACCAAGTTTTAGACGAAGAATAATATCAATCATCAAAGAAGAGAACAACACACACAACAAAAAAACTCACGTACTAAAACCCTAAATAAACCCTAAACCACCAAAACCCTAAACCACAAACATCCCATTGTAAACCTTAAAATGCCAGAAAACCCAAAATAAACACACTTATCTTCTCCTCGTTCCTCGCACACCTTTCGCACACCACTACAACCTATCGCACACCACCGCAACCGCAACCACAACCTAAACCCTTAACCACTGCCTTTTCGCATTACAATGTTGTCGCCCTTCGCACTACGTCGTTGTCATCGCCTTCACACTACGTCTCCGTTGTTGCCTTCGTTTTGGTTCGCCTTTCCCACTGATACTCTCTCCACGAACGCTGTATTCAATTGCTTGCGGTTTTGAAAATTTTAAATTTTCTGTGCCTTTCTAATTTCTCCCAAATGACCCAGCCACGTTGCCTTTCTCATTTTACTAAACTGCCCATGCCACCTAATCACCCTTTCCATGTCAGCCAGGTGAAATCTAGCGCAAACCATTTGTGGGTGTTGAAAAATCATTTTCCAATATACATAAAAGAACATAATCAATGACATCTTGACTATCAATCTCTAATTTTTAAGTAACAATATGTGTTTTGTAAAGGTGTCAATATTCAACATGAAATTTATTCAAATCATAAATAGTTGTAACAAACAAGTAAGTATATCCAATTATCAGTATAATTGTGCTAAGCTTGACAAAAAGCACAAAAGATGTCCCTATGAAAGCATCAAAACAACCTTTTAAAGAGCTCATACTATCCTTGAAAATGCAACCATTAAGAGAAAAATGAGGATCCCAACTAGAAGCACCATTTATGTGAATACCAATTGATATGAGTAATTTTAGGAGTAGTAGAAGAATGTGTCATTGAGATATTGGGTCAAGGAAGACTTATGTTAGAAGTGGATGAAGTTACTACATGAGAAAAAAAAAGAGAAATAAAGAAGAAGAGTTTAAAAGACAATATGAAAACTATGGACAAACAATCTCAAAAGGGACGCATAAAAGATTACAAGAGAATATAAACAACATTTCTCTCTGTATTTCTCCAAATCTCTTTGTAAATAAAAATGTTTGGAAATATGTATGTACCAACGAAACAAGTCTTAAAATCTTTGTGAAATTACACCAAGTATACAAGTATACAAGAACGGGGGTTTAATTATGTGTTTAAACTTTTTGGAAAATTTGCAAAGTATCGTTTAATGATGTCTGGTCAGACGATAGTTATATCTGATAGATGATCTGTCAAAAGTTTTACTATAACTTATTTTATAAAAGCCCTCCTTTTTGTTAGCATAAAATGGTAATATGCAACGAACAATAGTTAAAGAGAAAGAAATATGTATGCTTGAAATTTTATACTAGTTCGTGATTCAATCCAAGTAGCCAAGAAGATGACCAAGGACTCAAGAGACAATTCACACTGTGAGTAGTCATCTCAGAAATCAAGTCAAGGCCCTACCAAATATCAGACAGACCTGACTAAAAGAACTTGGCATAAACTAGAACATCGACGGTTCTTTATTCTGGTCTTCTTAAAAGACAAAACCATGTTTGTAAATAATTTAGGCTCACTTTTGGGGTTCAAATTGAAAAATAGGCTAGAGTAGGTTCACATACCATAAAAGGGTGTGTACTTAGCGAAATGGGTTTGTACCAAGCCAACCTTTTCAAGACAAGGCACCTAGAATCCTTTGACTCTGAAATGGCAATGACCTTTGGCTACCATGACCTATCAAGACACTTCAAGATCTTGATGTTTAGCTTCTCTTTGTCAAAGTTCTTTGCAAGGCTCATCAAATGGTTCACAATGTGAGAAAACCGTTTCTGCACATCACATATTGTCTCCCCTTTCTGCATTTTGAATAGCTCATACTCTTGGATGAGAGCATGCTTCCTTGCCCTCTTAACATCATTTGTTCCTTCATGTGTGACTTCAAGGATGCCCCACATCTCCTTTACTGAAGTGCATTGTGATACCCTGGAAAGCTCATCACAACTCAAGGCATCTCCTTTATCTATGGAATGCATAAAAATCTTCATCCTTACCTTCCAAAACTGGTAATTCACACCACAAAATAGTGGTGGTCTGTTTATGGAAGCACCTTCCCCAAAAGGTAATTTATCAGCCATTAAAACAATTTTCAGAAAAACAGAACTTGAATATTTTTCTAGAACCTAGCTCTTGATGCCAATTGTTAGAATTAATGGCTTAAACAAGAAGGGGGGGGGATTTTTTGTCAAAAGATTTTTGAAAATAAGAATGAAGTTTTAACAACAATCACAGAAGAAGTAATCAAGGAAGCTAATCAAACAATGTAATTGAATCTGTTTTCCAAATTTCAATCGGTTGAAACTTCATTTTAACCAGTTGTTTATGGCAACAACAAAACAAAATTAAAACAAACAGTTTATAATGAATGAGAGAGAGAGAGAGAGATTACACAACCAATTTATACTGGTTCACTCAATCTTGAGCTACATCCAGTTCCCAGAACAACCACTGGGTTCCACTAGTAATCAATCACAGATTACAATACACACAACCAAAAAGAGGTGATCTTGATACCACAAGACCCACTCACCCTTTTTGCCTTACACACAACCTTAGTTAGAACACCCTTTGACCTTACAGGTTTACACACTTCACAAGTTTTATAAAAGAACAGATACAAGAATCAGAAAGGAATAGGTTACACCTGAATTTACAGGAATCACAGAGCTCCTTAGATCAGACGTTGAACCAATGCACAACTACTTAGCAATCTTGCAAAACTTGATTTGAATCTCTTCTAAAAAACAATTTCAATCTCACTGTAAATGTGTTTACTTGTTGTTTTTGAAATAAACTAGCCGTTCTAGGAAGTTAATCATGAGCCAAAACAATTTTGATCCAACTGAAAATAGATCCAACAGGTTTTTGAAAAGCTGTTATGAAATGTGACAATCAACCAGTTGAAAAGTCATTTTAACCGGTTGAATTAGTTAGGCAATTATTTAACCAAGACAAATTTTTTTTTAAAAACCTTTAATCAAGCTAAGTGACAAATAACCGATTATATCGTGGTTTTAATCGGTTGTTTTTCTCTTTGCTTAGAAAACACTTTTCTCTTTTAAAATAGATTGAACCAACTTGTGCAAGGGACTAGGAATGATCTTTACCAGAATTCTAAACACCCTAGACTAAGCTCAAACTAAAAGAAACAAAGCTTCAACCTTCAACACAAATTTGAATCATCAAAGCTCCTATGTTCTACATCTTCAACAACAAAGCTTTGGAATCTGGGAGAATTCTCTTGTATCTCCATTAGTATCATGGAATCTGATCCATATACCAAACTGAAAGGCGTCTCTTTAGTTGTCGATTGCTTGTCGTGTGATAGGACCACAGGATTTTGGGAATTTCTTCTGACCAAGTTCCCTTTTCCTTTTCTAATCTCCTCTTCAACCATCTTAGTAGGACCCTATTAGCTGACTCAGCCTGGCCATTCTTCTAGGGGTCTTCTACCGAAGCGAACACCTGCTTTATCCTAAGCTCCAAGCACAAATTGCCCAACTGTTGACTAGAGAATTGAGTTTCGGAGTTGGACACTAAGTGTCTCGGAACCCCAAAACGGCACACAATGTTCTTCCACACAAAATGATGGACCTTATGAGCAGTTATTTGTGCAACTGGCTCTGCTTGAATCCACTTGGTGAAGTATTCAATGACCACAATGAGGTACTTCATCTAACGTATTGCCAAAGGGAAAGGGCCTAAAATGTCTATCCCCGTGTATGGAAGGGCCATGGGCTATAAATCGATCGCAGCTCCTCGATTGGTGCATGGCACCAATCAGTGTGCTTCTGGCATTGCTCACAGCGTTGAACATATCTCACAATCCCCTTTCATCGTTGGCCAACAATACCTAGCTTGGATGACTTTCAATGAGAGAGCTCATCCAACTATGTGGCTACCGCTAATGCCCTCGTTAAGCTCAGCCATTATGCGTTGATGTGATTCCAATAACATGATGGAGATATGATATGAACATGTTATGGATTCAATAAGAGTTGGAAAATGATTAGGAACTTTTTAAGAATTGGATCAATGTTCTTAACATTCAAGAACTCACCAAAACACAACACCCAAGCCAAACTCACATAGAAACCCATTTTGAACAACAAACCCATGGATAGAAACTCAAGAACACAAGATATAGCATTTATACCCATGGAGGACGTGACCAAAACAGCAAGAACAACCAATTTGCACCGATTAAAATTGAATATAAGTGCAACAAATGAAAGAGGACATCATAAGGAAGAGATTGCACTGA
>Ga0123342_1007481_pt1 | contig 14383 bp, 7 predicted proteins | sample Turbeawhitnodule_FD_89960 | JGI IMG/M metagenome (GOLD analysis project Ga0123342, IMG submission 89960) | Root nodule microbial communities of legume samples collected from Mexico - Turtle bean Mexico white nodule | ecosystem: Host-associated > Plants > Roots > Nodule | place: Mexico: Nepantla...
CTCAAATATTATATCCACACATCCTTTTCAATGCTTCTACTACCACACTATATGCTTCTACTCTCTACACTACTCTCTCTCTCTCTCAGTACACAAAAAGGATGAATAGGAAACAAAAACACATATTTTTAATTAATATTTGAGGCCTTTTTTAACCCCTCAGCCGCCCAGAATAGCCACCCAAATTCCAATCTCTCTCTTCTCTCTCTCTCTATCTAGAGAAAATATCTATCCATAAAAATACACCATGCCCCTCCACTCCCATTCACCAAGCCAATCCCATAAAACACAACCACAGTACCATCGTCATCATCATCATCAACAGCAACATCAAACAAAAACCACCCGATGAACCCAACTTCAACCCCTTTCTTCCTTCCCTCACTATTCCATCTCTCTCACTTTTCCCTTTAGCCACAATCCTCCTTCTCTTCCCTCTCTCTCTCTTTTGCCTGCAATAAGTTACAGCCACCAACCCTAGAGAGTTGAAGAGACAACACAGTACTTTATTCAGCAACAACAGTAACAGTCTTCACCACCATGTCCCTTGAAGACTCTCTAAGATCTCTCTCCCTCGATTACCTCAACCTCCTTATCAACGGCCAGGCCTTCAGCGACGTCACTTTCAGCGTTGAGGGTCGCCTAGTCCACGCGCACCGCTGCATACTCGCCGCCCGCAGCCTCTTCTTCCGAAAATTCTTCTGCGGCCCGGACCCTCCCTCCGGTCTCGACCCCGCCGGTCCGCGGCTGAACTCGCGCTCCGGCGTCATCCCAGTCAACTCCGTCGGCTACGAGGTCTTCCTTCTGATGCTCCAGTTCCTGTACAGTGGGCAAGTCTCCATCGTCCCTCAGAAGCACGAGGCCCGCCCCAATTGCGGCGAACGAGGGTGCTGGCACACGCATTGCACCTCCGCCGTCGATCTCGCCCTTGACACCCTCGCCGCCGCCAGATACTTCGGCGTGGAACAGCTTGCATTGCTTACCCAGGTTTTCTCCTCTTCCTTGGTGTTACTAATATGAGTATGGTAGCGTTTCCCCTGAGTTCCACTGTTTTTTTTTCTCCTTTTCACCCTTTGTGTGCCCAGTCTTATGTTTCATGGGTCTTGGGAATTAGGACAGTTACTGCTGCGGGTCTGCTCTCGTTTTGGGAAGTGGGAACGGGTGTTTCCATGTCTCTCTCCTTCTTTTTATATTTTTCTTTTCAGGGTCTGTGATGATATGATATGATATATGGATGAGAATTTCGGGTTCTGAATTCGTGCTTCAATCTATCTATCCCATCAGGAGTTATACCACCAGTTCCTTCTATTCTATGATCCCGTGTCACCGCGCTACACTGCTTTCCTCTCCTTTGTCAGCGACTGAATAGCTGATTATTTTCTTCTCTCTCTTTCTCACCCTCATTTACTCCACCCTTCACAAATTCCTTCTCCTTCTCCTTCCTTAGCTTCCTCTCTCAACTAACTTAAATATCCACCTCGTCAGCTTTTATTACTGATTTCTGAATTTAATTCACTTCGATTCATTTAAGCCTTTACGATGCTAGTATTGGAGTTGGACGTAGCTGATTTTATGTAGTGGAGATTATAGAGTTTCTCGAATTGGCGTTCTTTCACCCATACTCAGGAATTTCTAAATTTAGATGATGATATGCAGTCTTGTCTTGCACACAGTAGTCGCACCAAACTTTTCCCAAACATCTACTTTCCTCATTTGGGTTTCGATTCGAAAAAGAGAACAAACCACCGGAAAAGAAAAAAAAAAGGGTCCTTTAAATTCTCCTGCGCTTCCCAGTTCCCAACCATCCCATCTCATTTGTTATCTTTCGTTTTACATTTATTCACTTCCCACCAAATCACTACCACTACTATATTACTGTATTGCCTTACATGGAACTCCTGCTATATCAAACATGTTTCTTTTTTCCAATGTAAACTCTCTTCTTCCTTTTCCATTTCTTGCTTCTTGTTTCCTCCTCTCACTCACTCATTTTGCTTTTTTGCTTGTCAGAAACAACTTGCGAGCATGGTGGAGAAGGCTTCCATAGAGGATGTAATGAAAGTGCTGTTGGCTTCCAGAAAGCAAGACATGCAGCAACTATGGGCCACTTGTTCTCACTTAGTAGCCAAATCAGGTCTTCCTCCCGAGGTTCTAGCCAAGCACCTCCCTATAGACATTGTGGCTAAGATCGAAGAGCTACGTATCAAATCGTCTATGGCGCGCCGCTCCTTGGTGCCGCACCACCACCACCATCATCCCCACCATCACCACGCCGCTCTCGATCTCGAGGACCAGAAAATCCGGCGAATGAGGCGCGCCCTGGACTCCTCCGATGTCGAACTCGTAAAGCTCATGGTAATGGGAGAGGGTCTCAACCTCGACGAAGCGCTGGCCTTACCCTACGCGGTGGAGAACTGCAGCAGAGAGGTGGTGAAGGCATTGCTGGAACTCGGTGCAGCCGATGTCAACTACCCCTCCGGCCCCGCCGGAAAGACGCCGCTCCACATTGCGGCGGAGATGGTGTCGCCGGACATGGTGGCGGTGCTGCTGGACCACCACGCGGACCCGAATGTGAGAACCGTTGATGGGGTCACGCCTTTGGACATCCTCAGAACCCTAACCTCGGATTTCCTCTTTAAGGGTGCTGTCCCAGGATTGACCCACATCGAACCCAACAAACTAAGGCTGTGTTTGGAGCTTGTTCAATCCGCAGCTCTTGTCATGTCACGAGAAGAAGGCAATGCCAACAACAACAACGCTCCTTCTAACTCCGCAGCACCCATTTACCCTCCCCCCATGAACGAGGACCATAACAGCAGTAGTAGCAGCGGCAACAACAACAACAACATTGGAAATCTGAATTTGGATTCAAGGTTGGTGTATCTGAATCTTGGTGCGACAGCTTCCATGAGTTCCCGGTTGGACGGTGGTGAGGACGAGAGAGAAGCCATGAACACAACCATGTACCACCACCACTCTCATGACTTCTAGTATCTTCTGCCTCAGATTTCCACATACTGATAGATGATTTGAAGTTCTTTGAATTGACACGGACGATGGAGAATGGAGAATTTAAAGAGGATGAAGGGGGGGAGAATTGTTGATGAAATGGAGGGACTCTATTGAAGAAGGGATGGGGCAGAAAGGAGTGTTCTTGTTTTGTGAGTTGAAATAGACTGGTATTCACTGCCCTTCTGATTTATCTGTCTTGGCTCTCTGCTATTTTGTTGGGTTTTTTTCCTCTTTTCTTTTTAGCTTTTGGGGTTGAAGCCGTTGAAATGGTCACCATTTGAAGTGCGGTTTCATGGGAGATTGGGATAAGAGACAGGGAGAATCTAATGGGTTCAATTTATTTTTTTTTTTTATTTTTCTGTGAAACGAAAGGGTGCATGGAGGAGACGCAGGTCAATCTTTTCAAATCCTCCTTCACCTGTCAACTCCTTAATTTGTATTTACTGATCCGTAGCTAATATCACGGCCTATTTATTGTGATCGCTTTACAATTTCAGATTATCTTGTCCCACCCGCACTTTCTCATAACCCACTCCACTCCTCAATTATTTCTTCACATCATCTTTTGCTTCTTCTTCCTTTCCTTTCCTTTCCTGTGCTGTGGGGGGTTTCTCTATTTCTTTATCATATTTTCTTTTCTCAAAGCTTTTTCATTTCTCTTCCTTCACTCATTCACACACACACACATATATATTTTCTAGTTAGTTAAGAGATCATATAGGGCTGTCCCTTCCCTTCTGCTCCCCACCTAATATATTATGTTCTTTTCCTTCTATCATTTTGTAGTCCTTTGGAACGATCCACTGGCTAGTGTTTTGGGGTTAATTATTCTAATAAAAATCATGTGGCTGTGGACAAATTGATTTGTTGTCTTGCATGAATGCAACAATGAGTGTGACCACACATGTCAAGTTAAAAAATTGGCACTATCACCTTCCATGTAATCCTCTTCTTGTCCCCCCTTACCTTTTTTAGGTCTCTTTAGACAAAACAAAAATATATAACTTACAGGTAAAACCCTATTATATTACTAATCATTTCTTTAATTATTACTATATATCCTGTCTAAATTCATTGGATGTTGGTTTCGGAAGATTCTTGGAGATTAGGAGTACTCTATATATAATTTTCTGCTTCAACGTATGCTGTTTATCCAGGCTCTTTACTGCATGCATTCTCCCAAATCAAGCTTATTAATATTCACAGAGTAATGGCCACCATCACTAATATCAGTATATTATTTAAGACTACATATAATGATCTAACGGAGTATATATTGTGTATGTATATGTAAGATGCATTCACATCAGATCTAAGCCTTCTTCTGTGTACAAATATTTTTTTAATAGTGATTAGTTTTATGATTCTAAATGCTAGATTTAACAAATTTATATAATTCAAAATGTATCTACATTTTGTCAAACTACTTAGTCATGATTTGTTATATATTATTTTAAATGGGTATATTTAGATAAACAGCGGAATGCAGGTTTTGAAGTCATTAAATTTCAGAAATTGCTAGCTTATTTTCTTACAAGTTCCTATTGAAAGTTGTTGAAAACAAGTGACTTTTTTTTTTTCCAAATAAAATGAACCCAGACATGTTCGGTTTATTTTAGATGTAGAGATTGTTTGGTTAAAAATCTTAGTTTATTGAATGAATATTATTATATAAGTGTTATTGTAAGTTGTTTTAACAATTAAAGAAGAAACATGGTTGATTTGTTTGCTTATAGGTTATAAATTATTTTATTAGTTATAGTAGGAACGCATTAGAAATATGTTAAACAATTTCGTGAGATATAATATAAACTTATTTCTATAAGCGCATCTAAGTGTTTATGTATTTATTAGATAAAATATGTCAAAATAAATTGTAAAGGAGTTCTTCCAAACACTCCCTTAGTCAAATAATAATATGATTATCACATTAAAGTTTATCGTATAAATTCCATAAAAAAATTTCAAAATGATTTCAAGAATCTTACTTTCGAAAAAAAAACTTACGAAAAAAGTAAAACAAGTTTATTATATAAGCCTCACTAAAACTGTTCCAACTAACTCCTATGTTCTCAAAATTTTCTAAACAATAATGTAAATAATATAGTATGTGTGTCATATTATTTAAGGATTGCATGAATAACCTTTCTTTTGTGCAAAATTGTTATATTTACAGAGGTGAGATGAGAAATAAAAAAAAAAACTTAGCAGTTAGGATGGTGGGAATAATTTAAAATATGCAGTTTGTTGGGTATTCAATGTATCTTCTGCCTAGAGCTAGATACAAACATATATATTAAATTAAAGTATGAAAATCTGTTTAAGGACTAATATGTTCCAACATTCAACATCTAATAAACTAAGTGTTGGGAAGAATATGAAACTATAAAGAAATTCATTAATTGTGCCGCAAATTGGACTTCTTGTTCTTCTCAAATTCATTCAATGATATGTTTTTTGTTTTTTTTTTCTGATTTAAAAGAAAAAAAAAAAACTCACTGAATCCTTATGTTCTTCTAAGGAAATATCATTTGGTTGGTGCTTGTCCTCCTTGTTTCTATTCTACTTCAGTTATAATTGAAACAAATAGCCATAAATTGAAAAATTATTATTCTTTAATGAGATCATTATGGAATTTCAATGGAAAAAGGAATTAGAACTGAGATTTCTGTGCAAATATAAGACGCCAGACCTAAGTATTTTGTTACCCTCCATTATTATATATTTTTATGAAACACTATAATTGTCGAACACTCTTTCTTGATTGCACATGATGCTTTATACACACTGGGTTGTCCATGGTTTGGTAACTGGGAGAAGAATCACTTTTATTGTCCTTTTTTCTTAATCTTATATTGCTTGGCTAAGGCATATTTAATATTTTTTATTACATATAAATATATATAGAGTATTTTCACGCTTTTATTTATTTTTTCTCTATAAAAGAATAATAAATATATTATACGCGAATATAGTATTACTTGTTAGAGATTTGCATATACAAGTAATTTTGAGACGTGCATTATATGATAAAAAATAAAAATGTAGAATATATATCTAGACTTGTAGGTTTAAATAATATAAGGTTCTAGTTATTTTGCATATGAAAAGTAAGGAAGTGACAAGTCGTTAATATACTGTGCAATGTCTGAGTTTTAGCTAGTGGTGATTCACTAGTGGTGATTCAGCTGCAGAAAGCTCAAATATTTTGCTGCCTGATATCCAAAAGGTAAAGAAATTAACTCCTTTGTCTACTTCTCGTGAAGTGTGGATAATTTGGAGAACTAACCTTTGCTGGTGAAGATGATGGAACTTATCAATGGTAGAAAGGGATTCTATATCCTTTCTCCTTCCAAAATGCCTGTCTTTTTCACCCTCTTTTATTTTATTTTATTTTATTATTATATATTTATTGTGCATTATTTCCATTCATTTGTTCTTGCACACAATATATATACTTGATTGGAAATTTGACCCTTATTCCATGAGAGAGACTTCGTCTTATCTACAAATTCAATGAAGTTATGATTATTTCCTATCCACATTACAAAAGTACATTTTTATTTGAGGAATGAGCATATACTGATTATAAAATGCTATACAAATTATTGAAAATTAAAATATAATTACTATTTTGAAGTTATTTTGTCTCCATTGTTACTACCTTTCTTTTACTATTTCTGTTTGCTTTTCTATATAAGAGCATCTACACTCAGAATACTTGCAACTGTACGTTGCTATTAAGCTCTCTCTTCCTATTCTTTTCTTTATTTAAATTTTTTCACCATGACTTGCTTATTCAAAAGTATTTAACAAGACACACATATATATATATATATAACATATTACTTTTAACACTATCTATTATTTTTTATTAGTTATTATTTATATCAAACTGAACAATATTAATACAACTTATAAGATACACAAATTTCTTTTATTCTTAATAAATTTGAATCAATAACAACCAACGATCTCTTTTTTTTAGTTATGAAATTTAGTTTTCATCCACATGATAGTGGTGTTGGAGATCCAACATCAACTAGATATTATGACATTTTATAATATATAAGTTGGTTGCAAACCTCACCTTATAAGTTGATTTTGGAGGTTTGAGGGGTGGAGATGAAATTTTGAGGATAACCTCTCATGGGAGGTCGGGAATGGGAGAGAGCTCATTCTGTGAGAGGATAAATGGTTGGGTAATGAGGCACTAAAAAGATAAGCTTCAGAGAATTTTTTCTATTTGTTCTGGTAAGGAAGACAAGTTGTGGCAAGGAGGGGAGTGAAATAACAATCTTGAGTGGGCATGGAAAATAGGATGGAGGAGGAGTTTGTTTGATTGGGAAAAGCATCAGGAGCAAGAACTAAGAGTGCTGATGGGAAGCAAGAATATCAATGTGGAAATGGAGGATCGATGGGTGTGGAGGGAAAGTAATATAACAGAGTTTACACTCAAATATGTGTACATTATTTTAAAAGAAGAAGAACAGGATGAAGGAGCCGCTATGTATGAGTGATTTTGGAGGATTAAGGCTCAACCATCAACTCACTTGACTGCATGACAGGTACTGGAGGATAAAATAGCTTATAAAGTAAATTTGGTGAATAGGGGGATATATTTGGAGAAAAGCATTTGCAATATGTGTGGGGAGGAAGCGGAAACAACATCACATCTTTTTTGTACTTGCAGGGTAGCTTGGTTGGTTTGGTCAAAATGTTATGAGTGGGTGAGTTTGGCATTGACGGTTCATTACGAACCAAAACACATTTCACACAATTAAGGATGATTAGGGAAAGTGAAGTTGTCAATCTAATATGGTTATGTGTGTGGGTAACAGTAGTAGAACTGTGGAAGCAAAGGAATAAGAAGATTTTTAGTAATGGAAGAATATACCATCACAAAATCTTCACGATGACATAATGGAATGTTTGGTCGTGGGTAAAGTAGCATGTTTTTCTTATTCTGATTGGTGTCTCGAAACACTTGTTTGTAGGAGGTCTATCAAAATAAGTAAAGGTTAGATGTGTGAGTGGTTAAACCGAGGTAAGGTTGGAAGAACATGGTCTCTTTAGTTTGAAACAGTGTAGTCGAGTGGCGGTGGTAATTCTTGTGTGTGGTGGTGTTTTTTGGTTTACTGTATAAGGGTTGAAGTATCCCTGAAATACCTCCATTAATAATTCATTTCTTAATAATAAAAAAAACCTTATTTATAAGTTGATTTTACAAAATTGAGTTAGACTTAAAATTCACTTCTTAATATAATATCAGAGTTATCTAGAATTTATTGGACTTATAAGATCATCCATTATATTGAATCACCCATAAATATAAAGAATATCTTAATATCTTAACTATAAATCGATTTTACAATATTTTTTAAATAAAAAACATTAAACTTAATTATTCGGTTTTATAATATTTAATTAAGCTTAAAGTTATTTTTTAATAAGTGGTAAGTGATGAAATGAGGTAAAATATATATGGTTATGGTGCATGAGAGTGATATTTGTAGGTGTATGCTTAAGTAACAGGTTGTCCTGGATGGTCACCGAAAGTAGTAACACAATTTGAAAGCATATAATCAATATATATCTTCTTCTTATATACCCAATTTTTCTAGGTTATTCTCCCTTCTTCCCCGGGGTGCCCTTTTATTCCCTGCAAAGCAAAAGATGTGGTTTTCCCACTTCCACACATCTCTTTCAATAATTCTCCACAAAAAATGTTACAATTTTAATTGGGTTTCATCAATGCTGATCTGTAAATGCATCATATGTCCTTGCTTCATAATTATCGTTGGTAATCTATATTATCATTTTCGTGTTAGCTTGCCTTAAATCACTGCTGTCCACTACTTTTCTTTTCTCCAACAACAAATCTTCTAAATTATTTATTTAATGCCTTTGTCTGCCAGATATCAAAATATATATCATGTATTTCTTAGTCACTAACAATATTTCACATAAAGAGGTTACCACGTTTTTATATAATTCGATCTTGTTATAACTTTTTTTAATATATCTGTAAACTTTGATTCGAAAAAGTAACAAAAAAATTAGTTTTTTTTGGTAACAAAAACTTTTTTATTTTATTTCATGAAAAGCAATGAATAGTTCGAATACATATATGGCCATATAAAGCATGTAACCAGATTAGGAATAGTTATAATACCTGTTTGAGCTACATGTAACTGTGAATCTGCATAAGCTTATTTGACACTGTAGTAGATGTTGGAAGAGTCAGTCACCAACACCCTTCTGTCTCTACAGCGTTCTGATAAAACACTTATCTCAGAAATGCATACCAAACTTTTTCATTACTCCAATCCCCCTCATTTCTGAAGTTTCTCCACCATAGAGATATCCTTTACCCACATTATTCATCCTAAATAAGATACATATTTTGGAGCAGTAGTTGGCAGTGAAATAGGTTTCAAGTTCTAATTAAAGTATTCCACTGTTTGGTTTCAGATGAAAGTTGAGATAGAATCAATTGTTTAAACGAGGTACCTTGATCTAACTCGAAAACAAAACCCAACGATTGATAAATTGAAAATGAAACTTTTACACCACAACAAATAGTCGAATAACTTTATATATTTATTATTTTTTTACTTAGATACCAAAGTTCACATGTATATATTGCAGCAATTTACAAAGGCCTAGGATCTACAATATATTTAATTACTAAGTATTAGAATGAATATGAGTCCAGACCCAATTATAACCTTAATAATAATGTATGTGTGAATATGAGAATTGATTTTATATTTTTATTATATATATATATATATATATATATATATATATATATGCACACTTATATATGCTTTCATTAATTAATAACGTATGTGTGAAATATGAGGAATAGTTTTTATTTGTAGCAGTAGTTGTGAAGGTATAAATTATGGTGTTAAATTATAATAATCAAGTAGGCTTTTAGTTGAAAGTTGAACTATAATTCAAATAAAATAAATAGAGTGGACCTTGATATGAATAAGAGTGTCAATAGTATAAAGAGAACTTTCCTTTCTAATTTCCACTTTTCATTCTTCTAACATTATTGCTCCTCCTCACCAAAACAACCAAAACAAACTTTAAATATCTTCTCTTTTCTATAATAATTAATAATTATTGTAACATATTTATAATTGCAATATTTTTCAAATATAATATATTAAATTATTTTATTTAAGAACAATTTAGAAACTTTAATATTTTTCTAAAATATTATAAGACCAACTAATAAAAAGTTAATTAAAATAATAATAATAAAAGTAAAAACAAAATAAGAGGATAAGATAAACTTAGATAACCTATCTATTTCAAATGTGAAAAAATTGATAATGTCACTACAAGAAAATCATTGAATAGAAATCAATTTTAGAAACTAAAAATAATTAGTTGCTATATTTACTAAATTAGAGATCATTTTAGAGACTAAATTTTTTTTTGGTTTCTAAATTAGTTTCTATTATTGATAAATAGTTTCTAAATTGGTATCTAATTAGCTACCAAGATTTTTGCTACCAAATTTAGAATCTTAATAATTGGTAGTTAAAACCTTGGTAGTTAATTAGACACCAATTTAAAAACTATTTATCAATAATAGAAACTAATTTAGAAACCAATATTTTTTTAGTTTCTAAAATGGTTTCTAATTTAGTCATTTTAGCAACTAATTTTTTTTGTCTCTAAAATTGGTTTCTATTTAACGATTTAGTTGTAGTGTGTGTTTTCTCAATATGGACAACAAAAACCATGATCTTTTTGCACCTAAGGCAAGAGATACAATAATGGAGAGGGTTTACATAATAGCTAGAGTTGAAGCTGCTCAAAACAATGATTTGATCCAAGATACATGTTTTATTAAAGGTAAAACTATAAATATAATATATTATTCATACACAACTCATCTATTTATTTCTTATGATTGTGTTCAATGTCTTGACTATTGCGAGTCTCCTTTATAGGCATTAGTTTGATTGTTTCGACCTCATGAGTAATATGAAAATTGTTCAAAAGTTTTTTTAAAGCTTTTTCTAATGATATTCTTGGTTTTTCACCCCATAGAGAGATTAAATTTTGAATATATTTGATGTTTGGAACTAGACAAATTTCAAAAGGTACATATAGGATGTCATCCTCTAAACTAGCATAAGTGAAGAAAAAAATAGAAGAAATAGTTCACTTATCCTAGTGTATCACCTTGAGGAGCTCCTAATTTTTTATTTGAAAAGAAAGATAAAAGTTTTAGGTTGTGTGTAAATTATATCGCCAGTTAAATAAATTCACTATAAAAAATAAATACTCGTTTCCTAAGATAATAATTTGATGGACAAATTAAGTGGAACCTCTATGTTTTCTAAAATAGATTTAAGGTCAGGATATAATCAAATTACAGTAAAAGCAGAAGACATACAAAATTCGTATTCAAAACTAGGTATGTACTTATGAATATGAACTTATGCCTTTGGTGTGACTAATGCTCCAGCAATATTCTTGGATTATATAACATGCCGTTTTGTCCATTTTTAGATCATTTTGGAGTTATTTTTATATACGACATTCTTTTTTATTCTAAGACACTTAAGGAGCATGATGAATATCTTCAAATAGTTTTTCAAATTTTGAAAGACAAATAGTGTTGAATATGTGGCTTGAAACAAGAGAGGATAAATTGTTTTCGTAAGATTTTTGCAAATATTGGTGTTAAATTGAAAACTTTAACTAAATCAACTAATTGATTAATCTGTTCAACCGGTTATAAAAATATTAAGAGTTATATGACCAAAATTTAAGCCTATTGATTTTAGAAATCAATTGAGTGTTTTATGCGCAAAACACTGAAAACAGATTATATCACAAATATAAGAGTGGGGAAGAGAGAGATCACAAAAAAAAATTATACTAGTTCACCCTTAAACAAGAGTTACATCCAATACTCAGTACACCACTGGGAATTCACTAATGCAATCAAACCAGATTACAAAAACAACCAAGAGTATTGATTTTGAACCCTTCAAGAAGACAACACTCTTAACAACACAAATTTCAAAAACCATATTTGAATTTATTTACAACACAATATAGTAAAGTAAAAACAATTTTGAGTACACTTGGGTTTTACACAAAGGAAGAACAACATAAATGTTAACCCCGAACCTACTTCACTCCGTAGCAATGATCCAAGATTTTAAAAAGGATTCTAAAGCAATTTGTTTTTCTCTCTTGAAAAGTGTTATACAATCTTCCTCTTTTAAAAAGACCAGAAAATAATCTTTATGTAGACTTTTTAAAACACTGTTAAAACATTTTGATCTTTTAATGAAAGCAGTTCTAAATCAATTAAAGTAGTTTGAAAATAACAACATTATTATGCTAAAATTATTTAATTGATTATTGAAACTAACTGATTCTTTTCATTTTCTATTGAAGTCACCACATAAAAACCAGTTCATTTATCGAAGTTTTACTTAACAGAAAAAACAGAAGAAAACAAATCATTTTTAAATCCTTTATAAACCTTTAAGTGTTTTCAACCGGTTGATACAATAAATCAATCTATTAAAATACATGTTGTAGTCATCAAACTTAAACAATATCTATTTCAACTGATTAATATACGAATCAACTAATTAAAATAAACACAAATTTGAAAAACAAAACATTTAAAGGAGATTTCAAATCAGATTAACTTGGATCATAATTGGATGCAAATTAACAATACAAAATCTACCTAACTAGACACACACACCAATAGATCTTCATGACAAATTTGGAAAATATCAAAACTTCCTTGTTCAACAATCTCCTTATAATTGATGAAGACAAACCCTGGTGTTTGTTGTAGATTTTAACATAAAGAGATTTTGTAAAACAAATGGATAGGCCAAGCAATCCACAAAATACAAGCATAACAGGATAACCTAGCATTTAAGAATGTATCATGTGATGTGAGTTGATTTTAGATTACTTTATTTTAGATGTGACACTTTACTTAGATTGAGATTTTTTTAGCAATTATAAGGTGAGAACCCAAAGAAGATTTCCACTAGACACGAACTTAACCAAGTGATTAAGTAAGTGTGAAGGTTCACTTCTAGAGGGCAAAGGAAAAATACAAGAATATGGTGATTGATGATGAATGGCGAAATGTAAAAGAGCATGGAAGGAAAAACAAGAACATAATGAAAACATAATTGACAAAGGATGAAGTGTTGATGGACGCCACTTGAGAGCTCTCAAACACTCTAGATGAGACCTAAATTCTAAGAGGACACAAGCCTCACTAACACCTCACCCAATTTGTGCAGAGTAAGTTTTCTCTTCAAATTCAACATATGAAATGCAATGAGGTAGGCCTCCTCTTTATAGGTGAAGAAGCCTTGGAGAACAAGCATGAAGGGTAGGATGGGAAACACTAAAAAAGGGGCAGCCTTAGGATTTGACTAAGTCAAACCCGCATCCTAGGCTTGTCCTTCTAGAAACTAGGTCAAAATCCCTATCTAAAGGGCTAGGAACAAGCTAAAATGCTAACTACAACCCTATTATGCTAAAGATACCTTATTCTAGCCTATCTTTGCTATTTGGACCCCTAAAGAGAGCCCAAATTATTTACAACATATTTGTATCTTATAAGAAGACCAAAACGAAGAATAGTTGGTGTGCTGGTTTATGCTTAGCTCCTTTGGTGACATCCATGTGATCCTTGGTAGGGTTATGAATTGTTCATTGAGATGACTGTTCATCATGTGCTATCTTTTTCTTCCTTGGTCCTCTTCATAGCTACTTGGGGTATATCACACAACAAGAAATCTTCATGACAAATTTGGAAAGCATCAAATGATATGAGTTGGATTGAACATAAACACTTTTAAACTCTTGAACACAACATTATATGAGAAGGAAAACAACAATTAAAGGATCAAAGAGTGCTTAAACAATGAAACGAAATTACATCAACAAAACAACAAATTGAAAACAGAAATGGAATCAAGGAAGCTTAAGGAGTCATCAATGGAGACATAGCCTTCCAAAATGATGATCCAAACTCAATAAGAGTGCTATTTCCTTGTAAACTTCCATTGAACAAGATATTAAACACAATTGAATTAAAAACAGAAGGTACCGAACAGAAAAATGAAGAACATCATAAGAACACCAAACCAATCGGCGGAAAGAATGAAGAACACTAAGGAAAGCTAAACTACCGAATGAAATTGAGATTGGAGAAGAAAGGAAGGAACACTTATGGAATGAAGCTCGGCTGGATTGAGAATTTGGAACTGCATCACGCCACTTGGAGTCTTGTTCCAAGATAAGTGAAAGGAAGCCGCCACTTGAAGCTCTCCAATGGCACACAAGA
>Ga0123342_1007482_pt1 | contig 14383 bp, 5 predicted proteins | sample Turbeawhitnodule_FD_89960 | JGI IMG/M metagenome (GOLD analysis project Ga0123342, IMG submission 89960) | Root nodule microbial communities of legume samples collected from Mexico - Turtle bean Mexico white nodule | ecosystem: Host-associated > Plants > Roots > Nodule | place: Mexico: Nepantla...
AAAAAAAAAAAAAAAAAAATATATATATATATATATATATATATATATATATATATATATATAAAAGAGAAGAGAATATCATTATATAAACAATTAGTTCTAAGTTTTAAGTTTTTTAGTTAAGATTTTATATCCGTACAAGAAAATCATCAAATAAAAACTAATTTTAGATATCAAAATAATTAATTATTTTTTGACTAAATTAAAAACCATTTTATAAATTAAAAAAAAACATTGATATCTAAAATAATTTCTATTATTAATAAAAACTTATAAAATAATATCTAAATTAGTATCTAACTATTAGCTACTAAGATTTTAGTTATTTATTACTTTATATTCTAAATTATTCTCTATTAGTCTTTTAGAAATTAATTTATAATCTAAAATATTAGTAGCCAAAATCTGGATAGCTAATTTAAATATCAATTTAAAAATAATTTTATAATTTTTTATTAATAATAGAAATTATTGTAGATTGAAATATTTTTCAGTGTCTAAATTAATATTTAATTTAATTAATATAGTTACTAATTATTTTTAATTTTTAAATTTATTTTTTATTTAATGATTTTTTTAGTGATAATATTTCTTTATATAATTGACTACACGTTTAATAAGTAAAATATATATATATATATATATATATAATCGAATATGAAGTGATCAAATAACCTTAATCTTCACACAAAATTCAAGAGACCGTTCATGTAAACATGTTATTTAAATGTATACTAAATATAACAGATTGAGAGATGCATTGTACATAGTAAAATTTCGTTCCATATATTATCTCTAAAAAAAATTAAACCTAAGTTTTTTTTAAACTTATAAATAGAAAAAAAATTGATAATTATAAAATTTGTCTATTTAATAAGAAAAAAATTATAATGTGCGACATTTCCTCCAAGTTTCGTATAAAACAAGACCCAAATCATTGCTATAAATTGAAACTATGATGATATAAATGATTGTACAAGAAACCATAATAATAAATTCTGAAATAAATAACAACTTTTTTTCATAATGATGAAAAAAATAATATTTATATGCATGGCATAATTAAAAATATTTAAATCCCATCACTAACTCAATCATAGTGGCTTAACCCTAAACTAAATGAATCCAACTATGCAAATGCAAACTCTTGTTAATTTAGATTTTGGACATGAACCGGAAAAAACGGAGATCCAAGTCCGAAAATGCATTGAAGTTTGAGATTTTAGAGAGAAAGCGTATCCGGAAAAGGACACGTGTCAGTTGACAGGGTGTTATATTTGACTTGATTGTTCTTGTGAAATAGAAAAAAAGAACATGGCACGTTGCTTAATAATGAGACAATTCGTACACTTACCTAAACTTTCAGGACGCCCCTTTCTTATCTTTAGCCACTCACATGCCAAAATTTGCTCTTTTTTTTTTAATTATGAATTTCAATTTTACATTATTAAATAAACAAGAGATAATATATTTCAATAAATAAAATATTTAAAAATATAATTTATTTTAAGAACTAAATCAAACACTATCGTTTTAGAAGCACTAAAACCATGTTAATTCAATCATTGTTATACCATTCAAGTAACACCCAATTGAACATAAAAGTTGATACAGAATGAGACACTTCTATGAAAGAATTTGACAATTAAAGAGGCAATCCTGTTAAATAATGTATGAATCACTGTAAATTTTTTAATATCTGTTTTCGATTTTTATAAATAAAAGATATTAACTCTTTCCATAAAAACAATTGATATGATTATCATATAAATATTAATAAAAGAGAATTCTTTTACTGACCTTTTTAATGTATATATTCTCTTATCAATTTTATCCTCATAAACACAACCTATTTTATTGATTTTGTTATTTGTAAAATAGACTACCTATCACAAATAGCTTTTGCATTACAACATTATCAAAGTTAATAAAAAATATTTATTTTTATAATTTTACATTGATCTTTTTATAATTTCAATATAAATTTTAATAATAACTTTTTATTTAATAAATATTATAAATATATTTTTATTTTTTATTATCCTAAAAAATTAGATACACATATTCATAGGGACTTACATTTCCACTAATATAAATAAAGAGGTTAATCTCACATTATATTTTCTTATAATAATAGAATATCAACTAATTATAAATCATGTTGAATATGCATGGTATTGTATATTTTTTATTTAAGAATGAAAATGATTTAAATAATAAATATTAACATAGATTTAATAATTTTTTTCAATATTTATGTGTTTCTGAAAAAATTAAAAATAACATGTTATTTTTAGTACGGTATTTTTTAAATTTGAAAAGGTTAGTATAATTTTTTAAAATAAAATATAAATGAAAAATATCTTTCACAATTAATACACTTTTTTTAATTTTTTCAATTATATATATGGATAAAACAAATAAGACATAATTATCAAAACAAATTATTCAAAAAATCAATATCATGCTGTACATTGTTTAAAGGGTGAGACATAAACTTTCATCATCTTTTTTTTTTTATAAATATAAAAGTTTATTTTCTTAATGACTATATTACTTTTAAAAATAGGTTGTGAAATCATTAGTGGAGTATTAACATATAATTTTTCTTGTTTGAATAGGCAAATAATTGTTTTTCTTAATAAGAAAAGTTAAACATAAAATAAAAATGGTTCATAAATTAGAACAGAGATATATGAAAAATATAGTTTGGTTTGTGAGCAATGGTGTAGACGAGTATTGATTGCGTAATGAGAAAGAGAGGAGAGAGATGCGAGGTGGGAAAAGAAGAAAGAGAGAGAAGCAAAGTAGTTAATGGCAGTTAGAGCGGTGGTAAGTTAGTTACTCCTAGTTACTCATTCCCCTGATTAACTTAACCCTGGTTAAGAGTCTCTCCCACTCCCTTCTCTTTCTCTTCCCATGTACGTGCCTTGCTATTTAAACCCCCTCTCCCTCACCTTCCTCTCTGGCTCCATCCTTTTTCTCTCCTCCTACTCCTCCCTCTCACAACATTAACAACCAACAACAAGGTACAGTAATTTGTGTTCAGAGAAACTTCCAAAACCACGCAGCTGAGCAATGAAGCAGTTGTCTCTCACACTCTTCACTCTCACCGTTCTGCTTGCGCTGACGCTTTCTGCTGCCACCAACGCACTCAATCAAAATGAGGTCACCAAAGACAAAGCTACAGAATCAAGGTATCTCAGCCAAAGAAATGCTTCAAGCTTCTACCTTCTTCCCTCTTCAAATTCTATCCATTTTTTTTTGTTTTAGATTATTTGTTTTCTAGAGTCTGATTTCAGAAATGCTTTTTTCCGGACTGAACAGGGATGTGGTTGGAGATAAGGAGTTGCGAGTTCAGAGCTTGAAGAATTCGTCGATGGCAGAAAGGTTAGTGTTTTGTTTGCTGCTTCTACGATTTACTGACGGTGTGGGTTTTACAATCTGGCCGTCCACGTGGAATCGGGAAAATGAGAGCCGTCGGAAGAGAACCAATCTGAGCCGTTGATTAATTCTGTTGAGGAGTTTATTTGGTTATAATTTAAACGGTGTCGTTTTAGCTGTTCTGCTATTTGTGGAGTGTAGTTGATTTATTTTAGTTTATTTTCAGGTTGGAGGATGCTTTGAATGAACATGCAGTTGATAATCCAGAGGAGATTGCTTCTATGGTTGATGAGTAATATTTCTTTCTCTGTCTGTTTCTCTTTTTCCTCAGTTTCTGTGTGTTAATTCATTTTTATTATATAAATTTTTGCTTTTGTTTTCTAGTAATATTATTGGTTGCTTTATATCTCATCTCATCGTAGGTCATGTGCTTCGCAGATTAGTTTAACTGTTTACAATTTTTTATTTGCTTAGAGAAGAGGGCTCACATGATCATTTAACAGAATATAAGGATCAACAGAGAATCAGCATGGCAAACCCACTTGGCTTTAGTTATTAATGTAGTAATAATTATTGAGATGCAGGACCAAAGAAGAAAAACACATACCCTTGATTAGTTCTCGTGAATCCTCCTCTTGGAATAATAATATTGGATAATAACCTTTTCATTCCTTTTTAGCGAATTTTTCCTTTAAGAAAACTCTGTCAAAGTGGTTAACTTATCTATGTTTTATTTGAAAGCTACAAGCTATATATGTGTTATTCTTTTGATAATTAAGAGGGTATCCCAACGGCTTTCCATTATTGGGGTTACCCCAAATCTATGCCTGTTTAGTACAGGGTAAGATATCCACATCATAACAAATGCCAAAGGGATTTTAGAGCAAATTTCCTTGTTGGAAAAAATATCACCTCTGCAAAACAAAATCTCCTGAAAAGTTCTAAGCTAATAATTGATTGGGAATGACCTATTGTTTCTTTTGAAAGATTATATTTTAGTACTAAAGTGTTAGTGTTTTGACTCTTATATGAGTTGAGCAAAATATTATGTGAACTATATCAGAAGATAAGTCTTTAATGCTCGAAATTGTCACCTGTAGGAAAAGTTTAAGTGTATAGTTTTATCACACAATAGTTTAGGATCATATGTAAAGAAAACGAGAAAAAATAATAGTATTTGATTCCAAGATTTGTGAGCTTATTCTTCGATGCCTTTCACACACTGACGTATTGAGCAGGGTTGTTATTCCCTTTAGTCACGGTGCCATTAGTTTTCAAAATTCTTTCTTTTTTTTCACAATTGATAAATGTAGTTCATGCTTTAATTAATTCTTCACGTTCTGAAGTTCCCTTACACGGTTCTAAGGAATCAACCCCATGTTCTATGCAGATGAGATCTCTTAAAAATTGAAGCGTTTATATTCCATTTGCCAGCTTAACCACATGCCAGTGTCTCGAGATCCGACCATTTCGTTCATATAATTTTCTTGTCTTTTTTTATTTTCCTTATCCTAAAATTGCTTTTCAAGTACAAACACCTTTTTGTACCTAAAGTCCAAGTTTCATTACTAATGACATCATTAAGTCATTGAGCCTTGGGTATACCTGTCATTTCATTTCTTCTTCACATTTTTAGACTAATGGTCCCCTTAATTGCTTCCCAAATCACATTCACTAGTAGACAGTAGGTGAGAGTTATTTTCATCTTGATTCGGCAAACAAGACTATTTTAATCATATAACTATAGCATAAATTCCCTTCTTAATATCTAATATATGACCTACAGGAAAGTCTTGATATATTGTAAGGAGTAAAGCTGGTTAGGGTGTTATTTTTACTCACATGGATTTATAGTTTTAAACATGATGAAAACCAAAATGAGAATCATTAGAGTCACTTTGCATTCTCCTATTGATTTGGATAAAATAATGCATCAACCATTCCAAATGATGATTTGGTCCTACGTAGAGTCTCATATGAGTAGATGAGGACTGTTTTGTGCATCATTGATTGCATTTGCCCTCTTTAGATCTCTGGCAGTAGAACAAAATATACAAAGTTGAATTCAGAGTGTTGGGAACTTATGCAGCTCCCACTCCCACATCTTGGAACAGGGTGGGGTAATGCACATGAATGATGTTCCTCTCTCCAGCCTGTCTGCAAGAAATGGCTCCAAAATGCAGATCAGATCTGGTTCCACCGTAATACTTTCTAGTCATAGTTGTATTTTGGCCGATCCTGCATCTGCTGTCTGTCTGACACATTATGCTATTCAATGAGACCTCCATGAGCTTATTAAATGACCATCATTTAGGAAATTAATAATAACGCTTTTCGCCACCGACACCCTAAAGTACTAAGCAGAAACTAGATCTCCCCCACCTTCACATTTATTTCTACCAGATAAATTATGCTTGATTCCAACCCCCGATTTTCCGTATGCACCGTATCATTCTATCCCTGTAGACCCACATGACCGACTCACCACACCCATGCATAAATATCAATCATATATTCATTCCCACTTGCATATTAAACTGTTTATCATTAACTCCTTTTAATTTTCAATTCATTCTTTCATTTCATCACGTCTATCATATCACAAATTATTTATCAACTCTAACAAATATTTTTGTTTTTTTACTAACATGCTACAACTCTTATACAAGTGTTGCTCTAGATACCAATCATGTAATATAAGAGCATATGGATGTACACAGTTCAAAATATCCATATTCATCGATATCAAATTGTCTGACGTGAATAAAAAAAACACGTCATATTCATAACTTTTTTATTTGATCACACTTCTACTCTCTTTTCTCACTTTCTTTTTATTTTTTTATCATGTCCTTTTGTCAGTTTCTTTCTCTATTTATTTGTCCTTTGTCTATCTCCTTGCTTCAGCCTTTATATTCACAAGAAAATCTTATTAACCTTTTTGTATAATAATTATAAAATATAAACTTAAACAGTAGTTAAGACTAGAAACAAGTACTGATCTAGGCCTCTCTAATCATTTTTCGAATCCAGGAAGTAAGATGAATTTTCTTCTGAAAAGAATAGATGAAAACTCCGAGCTGAGTAAAGAAACTTTTCCCTTAGTTATAACGTACGTGTCTTTCTAATTTAATTTATGTATGACTTAAAACAGGAGCATACGCAATTCGACGGCTAGAAGGAATCTGAATTTCTTCTCATGCGGGACGGGGAACCCAATCGATGACTGCTGGCGGTGCGACAAGCGGTGGTACCTCCGGCGAAAGCGGCTCGCCAACTGCGGCATCGGCTTCGGCCGCAACGCGATCGGCGGGCGCGATGGCCGCTACTATGTTGTGTCGGACCCGAACGACGACGACCCGGTGAACCCGAAACCGGGGACGCTCCGGCACGCCGTGATCCAGGACCGTCCCCTGTGGATCGTGTTCAAGAGGGACATGGTGATCACGCTGAAGCAGGAGCTGATAATGAACAGCTTCAAGACCATCGACGGACGCGGCGCCAACGTCCATATCGCCTACGGCGCCTGCATTACCGTCCAGTTCATCACGAACGTCATCATCCACGGCCTCCACATTCACGACTGCAAGCAAACGGGCAACGCCATGGTTCGCAGTTCCCCCTCCCACTACGGATGGAGAACGATGGCTGACGGGGATGGCATCTCCATCTTTGGTTCAAGCCACATTTGGATCGACCATAACTCCCTCTCCACTTGCGCTGATGGACTTATCGACGCCGTTATGGGTTCCACTGCCATTACCATCTCCAACAACTACTTCACCCACCACAACGAGGTATATCCCTACTTTCCATTGCCACATGTCACATCATTCATTTATTAACACAAACACTAATACCACCACATTCTCTTTTTTCTTTCATTTTTAATAAATTATAATTTATAACCAAACCAAAATAAATACTTAATGCTTGTCTCTTCCACCTTTCCTTTTAGTTCAAACACAGATCTAGCTAACCAGGGTTGGAAGATATCAGTTAAAATATTAAAAATTATAAAAGACAAAATTTTTATGTATCCTAGTAAAAATACCAAGCATTTTCCTTAAAATATTGGTGATGCTAATTTCTTGTAATTGCCTTTAAAATTATACAGGTCATGCTTCTGGGTCACAGTGACTCTTATGTCCGCGACAAGCAGATGCAAGTGACCATTGCTTACAACCATTTTGGGGAGGGACTTATCCAAAGAATGCCCAGGTAACTAACATCTTTTAAGCATCCAAGAAGAGATCAATTTTGTTTGACCTTTACTTTTCAATTTTGCCATCCAATTACAGATCACTTTATGATATTTCCCACTCTATAACTCAATGATTGGATAACTTTCTATCTAATCAACTATCACAATTAAATTATATTATTATTTTTCCTTTTGAGAGATGTTGGGTCCGCTGTTTGCATCCTTGGCTTCTTCATTTATCTCACGAGGTTCTTGGGCCCGCCTGCATCATGTTTTGTGTTGGGTCATCGGAAGCCCATTTTAATTTAATAAGTTTTAATAGTGGCCATTGCACCCGTAATTTGAAGGTGCTCTGCTTCAGATTTATAAAATACATTATTCCAGAATGCATTTTTGGATCTTAAAATACATTTTGAATCTTAATTAAGTTGTTTAGTAAATTAAAAAGGACATCTACTGACAGAGGATTTATATATGTTAACAAGGAATTGTTTATGGATAACGCAGATGCAGACACGGGTATTTCCACGTGGTTAACAATGACTATACCCACTGGGTAATGTATGCAATTGGTGGCAGTGCTGAGCCCACAATTAACAGCCAAGGCAACAGATACCTTGCTCCTGTGAATCCTTTTGCCAAAGAGGTAATAAAATGCCTACCCACGTAATGGTGTTACCGCCGATGATGATGATGAACTTTTTTTATTAAAAATGGGAAATTCAATGTGAACAGGTGACAAAGAGAGTAGATACTGGTTCATCCGTATGGAAAAGTTGGAATTGGAGATCTGAAGGAGACCTTTTGCTGAATGGAGCCTTTTTCACTTCTTCAGGAGCAGGAGCTGCAGCGAGCTATGCTAGAGCCTCAAGTTTGGGGGCCAAATCATCTTCTTTGGTTGGTACCCTTACCTCTGGAGCTGGTGTTCTTACCTGTCGCAGGGGTAACATGTGTTAATATCAAACACACTACAACCAAAGGAAAACCAATTGAAACACCCCAAGAATACTTAAAACAAAATGAGGCAGATAAAAAGCATAAAGTAAAGGAAGAAAGAAAAGTTTTCATTCTTTTTCCTCTTATTATTGCGTTGTTATAGATGTAATGATTGAGTTTGCAGATGCAGCAAGTGTGATCACACCCGTTGTTTGTCTTCTGACTAGTTAGATATCGGGGGGAACACTGTACATTTTATGTCAACTGTTATCAAATTTATAACAGTGATTGCTTGAAAGGCATTTCCCAGTTTCTGAATTATCAGTTGTGGCCGAGAGATTTCCCTATAATTTTCCAAGGGAAACTAAATTTACTCTCTCTCCCCCTTAGTTTCTTTTTGTCTTCTCATCTATCCTCCATTGTAACCTTCATTATGTTTGTGTCCTTCATTTAGTAAAACGCTTCATTTGTCCACAATGAAATGGGCAAAAAGGAAGGTGGGATAAAAATCAATGTATTACTCAAATAGTTGGTTGTGTATTTGTTTAAATCACAATATTATCATCTTCTACTACCTTTCTCATCTCCTGCATGCATGTCCCTTTCAGATTACTTTTTATGTTTTCTATGGTTTAGGGGTTAAATGTTTTCCCCATAAATTTTACTCTTTCCTATAAAATACGTAGGTCACTTTAAATAAGCCAAAAATATTGTGATTCAATCACTAATTAATGTCATCAAGTAAACAAATTATTATAAGTAATACATGTTTACTAAATCTCAATATTCACTACATTAAAAGAAAAAAAAATGCTACAATAACTTTCTTAAATAATTAAATATTCAATATAATATGTAAAATATTCTTTAATCTATATTTCAAAGACACTTGTTTTTTTTAAGTGAGTACATCCAAAAACAACTTTTTTCCTACCAAGAACAAACTTTAACTGCCCATTGTACCATTCTATTGCCGACAAAGTGAACGTTTGCAAGCATATAAATTTCTAATTGTTAGTTGGACTTCTTAATTTTATAGTTTTTCAAAAACTATTTTTTTTTTAAAGTATGTTTTGAAATATTAAAATTTATCACATATGAGGAAGTACTTTAAAAAAATGTCAAGCTTTCAACATACTTGTAAGAGATATTTTCTGGAAGTTTTAAAATTTCAAAAAGTTATTCTAGGAAGTGTTAAATTTAGTACATTTTAAAACTAGTTTCTAGAAGACAATATCCCGATAGGAAAGGACATTTATTTTATGTTTGTTCCTTTTTTTTTTATCAATAAAAGAGAAATATATATTTAAAAAAAGGTAGAAGGATATCCTAATCCTACAAAATTAGGTTAACTTATAGGATTTTAATATAACGGTAGATAATGTCTTTTTATGAAAGAAAAATCGAATCTTCAAATTAAATTTATAATAATATGTTTTACTTTAAATCTATTTTAATAGATTTATCTTAAATTTAATTTTATATTTTTAAATTTTAAATCCAATTCAATCAATTGGATTTAGATCAAATAATTTAAATTTATATTAATTTAAATCTATTTTAATAAATTTGTTTTAAATTTATATTTATATTTTAATTTCAATCTAATTAATTGAATTTGGATTAAATATAGAGTAAATAATTTTTTAAACTCAAGTCAAGCTATCACAGGATCAAGCTGAACCTAAATCAACTTGGACTATATCAGACCTAGTTCAATCTAAGATAGGCTCAGGTGAAGTTAGTCGAGTTGGGTCTTGTCAGGTTGGTTAGGCTAAGTCCAGGTTAGGCTGAGTTAGGTCCAACTCATGTTAGGTTTAGTTAAGATTAGTCCACGTCAAGTAAGGGTGGCAGTGCGGGTTGGCCCGCCCCGCATAGGTTCGTCCTGCCTTTAGCCCACATAAATGCTGGTCAAGTTGGCCTTCCCCGCACAAGGAGTGTGACTCATTTCACTAGTCTGTCCCGCATAAGAGGTAGCCCATGGATCTTTGGGTCAGCCTGCGTAAGGAAATTTTTTCTAAATTAAAATTTCATTAATTATAAAAAGAAATATTTCTGTTGCTGAAAAATTAAAATTTTATTCTTGTTTTAATTCATTCAATTAAGATAAAAAATATAAAGGCATTCAAGTATAAGGGTTGTTAGAAGGATTGATTAAAAATAATTAAAGTTTTATTTTGCAAATATTTTCTTTATATATGTATGTAAATGTATGAGAGTATCTTATCTAAGTTTTTCCACAAAATATTTTAATGAAATCTCTTCTTTATATTATTTTTTATTAATAAATTTTAAATGTAAAACTTGATTTGAGTTGGTTTTAGGATTGCACATTTCAATTGTGTATGAGTTTTTGGTTTTAAGAAGAGTACGGTGAGAAACCCAAAGAAGATTGACACTGGATACAAATGTGAATGTTCTCTTCTAGAGGGCAAAGATAAAACACAATTATATGGTGATTAAGATGATGATGTGCGAAATGAAGAACATATAAGATGGAAGAGAACAAGATAAAAAAAAAATGAATGGAAAAGAGCAACACAAGAACATAAAAGGAATGGAAAATGGCGCAAAGGAAGAAATTAAAAGATGAAAAGGAAAGAAAGGCTTAGGATGATGAAGGTGTGGTCACGCCACTTGGAGGGGGGAAGAGACTCTAAGATGAGTGGTGAAGAGCCACCACTTGAGGTGCACTACACTCAAGATAAGACCCAATTTGAGAGCACTCAAGACTCACTAAACACTCCTGTAGAGTTTCTTTTCTATTTCCAAATTCAAGGTCCCATTACATGAGGCAAGACACCCTATTTATAGGAGATGGGTGCCTTGGTGGGCAAGATGAGAGAAGAGAGGGAAAGGGAGAAGAGAGGGGCAACCTAGGATTTAACTCTAGGTCAATGTCGCCCCCTTAGACCTAGTTTCTAGAAACTAAGTTAAAAACCATAATCCTAGGTGCATTGTCATGAAATGTGGGTTTTGGCACAAGCCCAAAATATACTAAGTGAACCATACTCTAGCTTATTCTTCTATTTGGACCCCCAAAGTGAGTGCAATTTATTTACATAAACTTGTCTTTTAAAAAGACTATAAGAAAGAACATTTGATGCTCTGGCCTATGTCCAACTCTTCTTCTGCTGAGATCCTTCTGAAGTTTGGTGGAGCCTTGTCTTGGATGCTGAGATAATTGACTGAATTGTGAAGTGTCTGTTGTGTCCTTGGTTATCTCCTTGTCTAGTTGGGTTGTATCAAAACTTTACTTAAATCCACTCTTATTTTTAATATTAACTTCTTTAGATGATTAAAATAAAACATACTTTTTTCTTGTTACATTAAATTTAATTTTTTTAAAATAAAATAAAATAAAAGTCACACTACAATAATAAAGTGAGTCAGTTATGATTTTTTTTTTTGTAGAAAAAATAAAATAATTTTTTATTTATTTATGAGGGATTGAGAGTTTATCCACAGTTTTTACAAGGTAGTGGACTTTACTTTCAAGAGTTTTACAATTTTCACAAACTTTAGAGTTACACAAATGAGAAGAGTTTTTGCAATGCATTTCAAGATTTTCAAAATCATTTTTTGACTTTTCCAATTCTTCTTCAAGCCAGTTATTCAACCCTTTCAATCGGTTGTTTGAGAGAACCAATCGGTTAGCTTCTTCATGAGTTTCTTTAAAAGCTTGAAGAAGTTGGCTATAATTTTCAGCACTTAAGGAAGCACAAGAACTTACACTGCTTGAGCTGCTTGAATCATCATCTCCTTCTACCATTAAACAAAGATTGGCTTATTCATCTTCACTTGATGAGGAGGTTGATGATGAGACTTCATTTTCATCCCAAGCAATATATGCTCTTTTTGATTTCCCTATCTTTTCCTTATTGTTTGATTTCTTTTCATTGCCTTATTTATTTGGGCAATTAGCTTTTATATGCCCTTGTTCACCACAACCAAAGCAAGTATAATTGTTAGAATTGAAATCACTAGTTTTCTTGTTTCCATACCTTTCTTTGTTGCGATTTCTCTTCAAGAATTTCCTAAACTTTTTAGACAGCAAACTTAGATTTTCTTCCTCATTTTCATCACTTGAATCTTGCTTCTTCTTGTGCTTGACAACTTTCAAGGCAATGTTCCTTACATGCTTGTCCTCACTTTCTTGAACATTGAGTCTATTCATCTCCAACTCATGTTCTCTGAGCTTACCAAACAAGGAAGCCGTAGTCAAGGATGTTAAGTCCTTTATTTCAGAGATTGTCGTTACCTTAGGTTGCCAAGATCTATCAAGACACTTGAGAATCTTGATGTTTAGCTCCTCTTTATCAAAGGTTTTCCCAAGGCTCATTAGATGGTTGATGATGTGAGTGAATCTCTTTTGCACTTCAACAATTGATTCTCCCTTGAGCATTCGAAACATCTCATACTCTTGTATTAGAGTATGTTTCCTATCTCTCTTCACATCATTTGTTCCTTCATAGATGACTTCTAGAGTATCCCACATTTCCTTAGCCGGTGCACATTGTGAGATCCTGAAAAATTCATCTGAATTCAAAACAAAGGTTATGATATTCTTGGCAATGCAATCAAACTTGGCTTTTTTATTTTCAGCACCAGTCCATTGAGACCAAGGTTTTTCAATAGAAGATCCATGCTTTTCAAATTTAGGAATAAAAGGGCCATTTTCAATTGCATCCCAAATTTCTAACTTTCCAAAATTGATAATTCAAACCACAGAACAGAGCTGGCCTGTTAATTGAGGCACCCTCCCCAAAAGGTAGTTTTTCAGCCATAAAAAAAAGATTTTAGGATCAAACTTGAATATTTTTCAAGTACCAAACTCTTGATGCCAATTGTTAGAATATATGGCCTTAAACGAGAGGGGGGGAGGTGAATTGTTTAAGGGAGGTTTTTGAAATCTTTTTAAAGTTTAACAAAATTCTTTGTATGAATCTAGAACAGAAATCAAGTTAGCCAAGAACAAGAACAATAAAACTGCAAAGCAACAGAAAAACAATCGGTTGTTTATACCAGTAAAGCTAAAAACAGAATTTAAATGAGTTTAAGGGTAAGAGAAAGATACACCAACAGTTTATACTGATTCACTCTTAAACCAAGAGCTACATCCAGTCCCCAGAAAACCACTAGGCAATCCACTAAGTAATCAAACCAGATTACAACACACAATCGGAGGTGAATTGTTTAAGGGAGGTTTTTGAAATCTTTTTAAAGTTTAACAAAATTCTTTGTATGAATCCAGAACAGAAATCAGGTTAGCCAAGAACAAGAACAATAAAACTGCAAAGCAACAGAAAAACAATCGATTGTTTATACCAGTAAAGCTAAAAACTGAATTTAAATGAGTTTAAGGGTAAGAGAAAGATACACCAACAATTTATGTTGGTTCACTCTTAAACCAAGAGCTACATCCAGTCCCCAGAAAACCACTGGGCAATCCACCAAAGCAGTGACCTTGAACCCTTCAAGACACACATTCACTTTGGTAATTCACACACCAAGAATATTGATCTTGACCACCTCAAGAGCACACAACACTCCTTGACAACACAACACCAGAAATACAGAAGGTTGAGAAGAGATTACACTTGTTTACAGAACAATCTGAAATCAATACAAATGCATTCCTATTCCACTCTCTTAGAAAACCCAAAGCTTTGATGTGAATGTTCAAATCTTGAATTAACTCTTTCACAACTGAAAAACTCAAATCTGTTTCTCTCGCTTGTTTGAAAACATAAACAAACTATTTATATTTTCCAAAGATTGGTCAAAGCATTTAATGAAGGAGCGTATTCAGTTGGAAATCATTTAAAGCACATTCAACCACCAAAACAAAATTCTGTT
>Ga0123342_1007483_pt1 | contig 14381 bp, 7 predicted proteins | sample Turbeawhitnodule_FD_89960 | JGI IMG/M metagenome (GOLD analysis project Ga0123342, IMG submission 89960) | Root nodule microbial communities of legume samples collected from Mexico - Turtle bean Mexico white nodule | ecosystem: Host-associated > Plants > Roots > Nodule | place: Mexico: Nepantla...
CATCTTCTTTTTCAGCTATTACATTATTGCAATGCTCTTTTGGGTTGGTTTGGTTGTCGACTGAAAACTGGCCACTTTGTATTTCTTCAAATTGTTTGGCCACTTTTCCCATTTGGATCTCTATATTCCTAATCGTTGACATGCTATTTTCTTCCATTATCACAATCTTTGTTAGGGCTTCTTCAACTTTACTCATTCTTTCAAGCATGGATGGATCCTCAACTTCAGGTGAATTGTTCAGATAAGAACAGTGACCATTAAGATGATCACCTCCACAAAAATCACACATGATTGATTGACTCTTGCTTTGAGATGAATGAACAACATATAACTGTTGGGGCAATTTAGCCATTTGTGCGGTTAGTTGCCCAATCTGCTGTGTCAGAATTTTATTTTGAGCCAATAGTGCATCTTCTAACGACCCTTCCTTCTGAGTATTTTGTCTATCTTGTTGGGCTTGATAATCAGTTGACACCAATGCAACAATAATCCTTGTCGCTTGTTCTACATCAAGAGCCATCATTGTGCCGTCAGTTGCAGCGTCTAGGAGCATCTTTGTGTCAGATCTAAAACCGGTGAGAAATATGCTCAGTTGAGCAATATCTTCAAACCCATGATTTGGGAATTTTCTGAGTATCATTTTAAATCGTTCTCATGTCTCACAGAGTGATTCATCTGCTCCTTGTCTGAACACAGAAATTTCAGACTTTGCTTTGATGTAGCGAGAAATTGGAAAAAATCTTTGCAGAAATTTTTCCTCTACATCCTTCCAACTAGTGAGACTTTGATTTGGAAGTGATCTGAGCCAATCCTTAACCTTTCCTGCCAATGACAAAGAAAACAAGCGCATATAAACATTTTCAAGATCACCTGATTGAAAGTCCATTGTTCCCACAATTCATAGAATGTAGACAAATGTGAACATGGATCCTCATGTTCCATTGCTTTGAATTGATGGGTAATGATGAGTGAGAAAAGTGGGTTTTATTTCAAGGCCTTGGTGGTAGCCGGTATTGCAATACTAGAAAAATGTCTTTGCCCTTGGTACATGACATAATCTCCAAGTGTCCTCTTAGAAGGTGGTGCATGTTCTTCTGTCATGTTGCTTTCTTCCTAAAACATATTAGTGGAGAAAAAAAAAACAGTATATTTTTTCTTTTTTTTTAGAAAAAAAAAATCAAAATAAATTTGAAGATAAAAATAAAAACAAATATGCAAAATAAAATAAAAATAAAACAAAAACAAAATAAAACACTAAAATGACGTTAAGAGAAAAATATATAAACAAAATAAAAACTAAAAATAAGATAAAAGAAAATGAATAAATAAAAAATATAAAACAAAAATAAACAAAAACTTAAAAATACAATATACTAACGTACTTAAAATAAAAAATAAAAAATATGAATAAAATAAAAACAAAATAAAATAAAATAAAAAAGAAAATTATAATTGTTAACAACTAACTAAAATAATTTAAAATAACTACGTAAACACTAAATAAACTAAGTAAACTGAACGTAGAAAAAAAATATAATAAAATATAACAAAACAAAATCAAAATCAAAATCAAATCAAAATAAAATAAAAATAAAAACTAACTAAAATAAAATATAATAAATTAAAACCAAATCAAAGAAAAATCAAAATAAATCTGAAAATAAATAGAAACAAATAAAATGAAAATAGAATTAAAATAATAACAGCAAATCTGCAAATTAAAAATAAAATCAAAACAATATCTAATTAAAACAAAATAAAAGCAGTAACAAATATAAACACAAAATTAAAACAAATCAAAACAATTAAAATATTTACAATATTTAGGAAATTATACTCAACTACTCAACCTATTCTCCGGCAACGGCGCCAAAAACTTGATGACTTTTTACGGCAAGTGCTCCGCGTTTGTCAGAAGTAATAATTGTCTATAAGGACGGATATCGATCCCACAAGGAACAGTAAATTATCAAGTACAATATTCGCTAAATATAACAACATAACAATAACAATAAAAAGAGTTTAGAAGTGATTGTGTTGGCATTGATAAATAAGAAAAACAAACAAAGAATTAGTTGCTTCAATTGGAAAAATAGGGGTTAGGTTTCATCTCTCCCAATTGAGTTACAATTCACTCTATGGTGGTTTCCTCTCAATCTGACACACTACAATTGAGTCTCTAGCCCTCTATTTATCCTAGTTTTCTAGGGTTAGGTTGTTTCATATGTCGCGCTAATGGGCTAAATGATAAAACATACAAAAAATGCTCAATCTTTCTTTGCATCTTTTTCAATTTTAGGACCTTCTATCTTTATCTTTTTACCTCAAATCATTCATCTTAAATCTAAATCTCCAATCTTCCTTAGAAATCTGCAATTAACACCAAATTTAGGAAAAAAATACTCATATTCAAATAAAGATCATAAAAAATATAAAAAGGTATAAATTCATAAATTAGGGATTATTTTATATGTAAATTAGAAATAAATCCTCATAAGTGCCTATATTTTAATATGAAATATTACTGAAATTAGGCACTTATCAAGCGTAAGTTCTAGAACTCCTAGCACATGGAAGAATTCTAGAACCTACCTCACATGTGCTAAATTTAGGAGCCACCTTCCCATGTGCCAACATTTGAATTTCCCTCCAATTTTCTTTTCATATTCAGCCCTCTCTTGCTATATATAGAGGAGCTTGGGTCATGTAAATTGAAGATTAATACATGAGTGAATTGCTGTCAAAATTGTGTCAATCTCACTCTTTGCCCAAAACCTCCTAGGTTAGGCTTTTAATCTTCCTAAACTGTCACCTTCCAAGTAGAGTTGGCCTCACCACTCTCAAATCCTACTTCTCATGCACCTTCAAGGTCACCACCACTCTTAGGAGGACCTTGTTCCATCTTCAATCCATGAAGCTTCCGCAATTCACCTACAAATCCGAAACTAGAAAGGCACAAATCCATCAATGGATGTTTAAGTAACAATGTAACCTGACCTTTTAAAAAAATAAACTACATTGAAAAAGTGTGATCTAAAATAATACAAACATGGTGTTTAATTGTAGGTATTTTAAATCATATTTAATTAAAGTTGTCTTTAATATAGAGAACGAATATAAAAATATTAAATCATATTTCTCACATTTTTCGTGAAGGCAATGCTTGTGTTGACAAGCTTGCTAACTTAGGTTTTATTCATAGGGAACAACTTCATTGATATAATAGGTTTCCATCTAGTCTATTTTTATAATTCTTTATTAATAGGTATAGATTACCAAAGTATCACTTTTCTTAGGTTCTATTTTATGGGTTTTGGCCTAGTCCCCTATATTTGCTTGTATTTCCTTTTTTTCTGTTATTTTAAATAATACTTTTTCATGTGGTGACAGATGATTGTTGAAGTTTGAGGTGTCAAGTCTAACTAAGATGTCAAGTCTCATAGTGATCCCTAACATGATAGCTTTTTGTAAAAAAATGAAATAACATAAAATTTAAAAGTCTTCAAAGTTTTCTTCTCATTTCTCATAAGTATTTCTCTTCAAGCCTTACTTGTTTGCTCTCGAAGTGTGAATACCCCTTACAAAAGTCTTTTGTATTTTTAAGATGTTACCTAGAAGTTAGCTTAATTCTCACAAAGAACAAATCTAAAGTGTATTCCACTTCAAGAGTCAATAAGAAAAGTAATAAAAGCTCAATTTTGAAAAGTAAAACTCATGGAAAATTAGAAATGAGACAAACTCAAAGATGATAATAAAAATTATAGAGAAGCAAGAAATTAAAGGTTATGAAGTAAGTAGGCACTCAAAAAGAATTACCTAGAGATTGGAACTAGAATGGATTACAAAATTTAAAAAAAAAAATAAGAATTAGAACATTGTTCCACCGCTGGCCTTCAATTTGCTCAATGCACAAAATTTACATTGCACTGGTTAGCTTCAATTGCATTGCATCAATTTACTTCCAATCAACAATTCACTTCAAATAACACTCAAACAACCACCAATATATCCTCACGGTCAAAAAATTTTAACACACACTAGCAGCTTCGACAATATCTAGTGGCTTAAACTATTCAACGCAGCTGCTAAAGAAATCAACTTTATTGTTGCATTAACAAAATATCAGCACCAATGTCTTTCAATTAATTCGTGGTCAAAGTCAATTTCTAAACCAGATTTGTGACAAGCTTTTACCACTTCAGATTTTTTTTTCACTGAATCAATTTAACAAACATGTTATCTGCTTCAAATCAATTTCAAATAATCACAAGACAATTCAATCCGTCCACCGAATGCTTCAAATCACTGATTCAAAATAATGATAACTCAGCTACCACACATGTATCAATTGTACCAGGAAATTCATTCTCCGAACTAAAAAAACAGCTGATCATGTTCATATTAAAAAAATTCAGAAACGTTGAACGTCAACCGGAGTAGTTCACTAATGAGCGTGAGTGAACATCAACTGAAACTGATCATTATTCATTATCTTAATCGAACATGGAAATCGCAAAAGAAGAATTGCACCGTACAATCATACCGATAATGCTTCAATTAATTTGGGTTCAACTCTGAAACAGGTTCGCGTGCTCATTCTTCTAGCAAATTTCACCGTTTGTTTTTTTTTATTGAGAATCTCCAAAGCCGGGATTCGCAATCTGATAAATCTTCCAGAGGGTCGTGGATGAGCTAACGGATCTTATGCGCTATTTCAATGATCTTTAATTTGAAGAAACTAGCACCGATTCTAATAAATCTCACCAATTATGGAGTAATTTCAATTCATGTGATGAAAATTGCTTTGCGTTTAATAATTTTGTTTATGAATATCGACTCTACCACTGAAATCCAATTCAGTTCTTCAATTCATCAACGTGGAGACTTCATGAAATTGTAGCGGCTTCTCTCATGGAACTTCATTTTCAAACGCGACAAGAAATTATGCACAAGATGAACGTGAATGAAAGCGCAATCAAATTTTTGTGAAAATTTTGAACACAACAAATTACTGTTCACACCTCTGGAATTTCTTTTGCACCATGGAAATTTTGTCAACAAATTTTCGAAACTGATTTTTTCAAGAAAATGATAGTGGAAACCTAAGTCCAAAGAAATTTTAGTAATCTAATAGCAATTTAAGAATTTGAATATAAAAATTAAAAACACTCAATAACTATAATCTATCTGAAAAATTGAAAATTCAAAAGTTTAACTAATTGAGTTTATGACATAGGACAAAACATGACTCTAGGCAAAATATTCATGATCATGTAAAATCAAAATGAACAATCATAAAAAAAATTACTGAATAAATTTGAAGATTAAAAAAAAATCAAAAGAACACATGACTATTGGAGCACACACATGGAGGTTAAAGATTAACTAAATAATTTGAAACAAACATAAAGTCAAGAACACAATTTCAATTATTAAACAAGTTCAAGACATTCAATAAAACATATGAACAACGTGGAAATTAAAAAAAAAAAATAGAAGAAGAATTACTTAGCTCTTACAACCATAATTCTGATTCCAAATGATGGAAAACGTTCTTCTTCTACTAGTCTTTTTTATGATTTCTTCTTTGGATGGATGATAAAGGAGAGTTGAGCACCAAAAGCATTCTTAAAACATAAGAGGACTTTTTGGTTGTTTGAGTGGAATAAAGGAATTTGTGAGAATGAGAGGTGAGGTCAAATCACTAGAAAAGAGACTAGGCTAAGTCTAGAAACAGACTAACCTAGGAAGAACTTAGAAACAAGTAGAATGACAAAAAAATAGGCATTGTTTCATTATGTACAAATTTCAAGTTAAAAATTACAAGAGAGGAGAACTCCAATTTATAGGAGGCTTAATTATCAAAAAGAGGGAGAATGTGAGGGAAGCTTCTAAACCTAGCTTGGAGCCCAAGTTTAACGAAAACTTGGAAGGAAAGCTTCTAACCCTAAATTGGAGTTCAAGCTTTGCACCGCATCCCGTGCATATCCTTCCTAGCTAAGGTTTCTATTGGGTCATTAGAGGCCCAACTGGAACCCAAGCTAGGTTTTAGAAAATCCTATTTTACTTGACCCAAATACATGGTCCAATTATTCTATGCTAGCTACTAGGTCCAATACATTGCTCAATAAAAATCCTAAACTACTTTATAAAATTATTTAAAATAAATTTTGGCCCAAAATGATGATGACTAGTCCCTACTGGAGTCAACTGAGTTTCAGTCTTCTTGTAGTTCTCTAACAAAGGCTCCAATATTCTTTCATGGTATGAAAGTCTCCTCTGAAATGTTATGTACAATCCTTCATGCTAGAGTTGTCCTTTTTATTTGGCCTTCAAAAGATAGACAACAACCCAATTAGGATCAAATGTACAAATAAGTTCTTGAACAAAGCTCTAGGTCTTCATTCTCCTTATTTTGTGGATATTATGGTTGGATGGATTTTCATTAATCTGCTCAATGGAACTTGACTGGTTGGTCAAGAATTTGACATAGTCTGTTGCAATAAACAAAATAGTATAAAAATACTTTATAAGCACTCTCATTCACCTCTTTGTATATTGCATGTTATTTGCATAAGTAACTTAAAAGGGTGAACTGTTAAAACAGAAGTTGTAAAAATTAAAAGTCTCCATTGCTCTAAATATTGAATCTATCATCTGAGTATGAAACATCAAATGATACTTGTGAAAGTCAAAGAAATTTTTAAACCCAATTCAACTCTCCCTTTTTGTGTTTTGTCTTGATTTTTCACAGGATCTATATCTTAAACAGTAAGATTGAGAGTTTTTAGACGTTTAAGGAGTGACACACCATGATGAGTAATCGAACTGAGGCCAAACTTAAAGTGCTCAGGATAGAAAATCGATTGAAGTTTGTTTTAGGGGAGTTAAATGAGTTTGTAGGATAAAAGGTATAAATAAGCAAAAAAACAATTGCAAGTATACTATAGCAATGGAATAGTCGAGAGAATGAAAAAAATCATTTTGGAGATAATGAGATGTGTGTTGTTGGGAGTTGGATTGCCTTATAATTCCTTTTGGTGAAATGTTGCAAACACTATTGTTTACTTGATAAACAAGAATGCATCTAAAGTGTAAGACTCCTAAGAAAGTATGGAGTGGAAGAACATAAATTATGTGAATTTTAAGGTGTTTAGAGCCTTGGCATTTACATATGTCAACAAGAATAAACTAGAAGCATATGCTCATAAATGCTCACCTTATTAGCTATGCTTTGACAATAGCTGAAGAGATACAAGATTTAGAGCCTAGGATACTTGCAGAAGGTGGTTGAGATGTTTAGGATGCATGAATCTAAACTTGTTGGAACACTTTAAGACATCACACAAAGCTCTATGTTACCCAAGCTCATAGTACAGAGGAAGCTATGAGGGAGATGAAGACTACTTTATATGCTAATGGAGTAGGGAGCATCGTGTATGAGATGACCTGTAGCAAATTGAATCTGGTGCATGTTAGTGTGGTTAGAAAATTCATGGAAGATATAGGACATGCTCATTAGGAGACTTTGAAATGGGTGATGATATATCTAAATGAAGCAATATTGTCTAGTCTAGTGTATAGAAAGTCTACCCATAGCAAAGTTGTTATAGAGGGGTTTATAAATGTTGACTATAAAGGTAATTTTAATACCAACAAGGCTATTTCTAGGTATGTGTACATTGTTTGGAACTATACTTAGTTGGAAGGCCATCTTGCAATCTTTTGTTGCATCAGTTATTACCTAGGTAAAATATATCACACTCACAAAGGGGGTGAAGGAGGCACTATGGTTGAAGGAATGATGGGAGAGTTGGGTACAATGTAGGATTGTGTGACTATTCAGTGTGATATAGTCCAAATATTTTTCATCTACCTGATCATCAAATATACCACCATAAGAGAACCAAACACATAAAAGTTAGAATGTACTTTGTGAGAGATGTTGTTGAGTTCATAAATGTTAAAATTGAGAAGATAGCCTTAGAAGAAAATCTCACATGTGTTTACAAAATACTTACTAAAATTGAGGTTAAAATAGTGTTTGGAGTGGATTAATTTTTTTCTTAAGAAGAAAGGAAGATGAGTGTAAATGGTTTGCTTTTCTTAATAAAAAAAAAAATACTTATATGGAGTTAAATTTACATCACTAAAAGAAATAGTAAAATTAAGGTGATAATATATATCAAACTATTTTAATGGTTTAAATAAATAATTACATTAAACAACTTTAAACATTTTAAATTTCAAAACAATTCAATATTTTTTTTCACAAACACAATGAGTATAATATCATTGGTTAGATGTTTTCAAAAATCAAATTCAAATTTTACCACACAAAGCATAAAATATAATTCATCTAACTGCTAACTGAAGATAGTACGTGACATCAATTAAACTTTTAATAAAAGTCAAACTTGTTATTTGCAATTCCCATTTTCTTTATATTAGGATATAGCAATTTGGCCACAATAAAATCATACAGCCATTTGTATAAAATTTCACCAAAATTCAAGTAAAATGTTTAAAAAAGTAAAAGCATCTAAATAACCAAAAGTTATAAACCCTAACTAGTTTCATGGATCCAGATTCCTAATATTAGAGCTATCTATTGCTTCCAAGAGGATCAAAATGCAAATTAATTCTTTGCCCCAAATTCTTTTGCAATGATTGGCCTTACATCATCTACATCAACTAGCTTTTCCAAGAATGAGAGCAAAGCAAGCAAAGAACAGTCACTAGGGTCATCGTACCAGCTTTTGATAGGAATCCCATTGTTAACTTGAAATCTAAATACCTGTCATCAAAACACATTCTAGGTTTCAGTATCATAAACCTTTGAAATGAAAAATTCCTAGCACAACATATTTTCACACTTTTCTCAATAAACATTGTTATTTGTGAAATTTCTGAAGTATATATTTTCCAAAAGAGGAAGATGATGAATCTAGTGAAGTTTTATGATATTGAAAAGGACATAACAAAGTAACAATATAAATGAGGGTGTTGGAATCAAAATCAAAAATGGAAATGGTCACAATACATTTATTTTTTATTAATATGTGAAGTAAATGAATATAAAAGCACACTCTAGTTAGTACAAAAATAATAAAATTTCAATCTATCTAAATTCTAAATAATAAGATTGCATGTTAAATATGATATTAAAACAAATGTTGTTGCTAAGAAAACAAATACAGTAAATGGAAGAAAAAAAATGTGGCAATAGAAAAATAAAGAAAGAAAAAAATACCTCTGGAGTGTTGTCAATTATGAACACCTTTGCTAGGTCAATCCCAAGAACTGTGAGATCCTTAACACAACGATGATCTTTCCAGGTGCATGATTCTCGGTACATGCGTCGTGCAAAGAGCTTATTATTAGGATCAAGAACATCTAGCACTTTTGCAGCATATGTGCTTTGACTAGCTGTGAAAATGATGACTTCAAACATATCGGATACTTTTGTCAGAAATTCTTGGAGAAAGGGTCTCTTTCGCACATACACAGTGAGCAATCTATTTGTGATCATTTGAAATGTGAAGTCAGCATCGCAGTTCTCTAAGGAAGAATGTACCAAGGTTTCTGCAGAGAAGTATATAGTTTACAAACAAATTACAAATCATAAAATTGTCTGAAGATAAGTTTTAGTCTTCTAAGAAAATTGTTCTTCTTTCATCCTTCAAATTTGAAAACTATAATACATTCACTTTTGGTCTTCCTAGTGCATTTTGTAATGGTTTATAACCTCATCAAATACTAATTACAATTACTTTAGGACAATATGAGATTTTAGAAAGTTACCATCCAAATCAAGAACAAGGGTATTCTTCTTTTTGCTTATTTCCTGGTTTACTAATGCAGGCAATATGTGAACTTCATCATCCGATGGCACTGAACAATTCCCAGTAAATGTCTCTTGATGAATATGATCCACTCTATCTGAATCAAGTTCTTGAGTGAATGGAATGGCCTGCTCACACAAGAGATTATTAAACCACAAAGGATCACAATATTGAAACCCATAATTGTAATATGAAACTCCTAACGTATCCTCCAAAGTAGGAAACACCATATTTCCATCAACATTTATCCCAGGAAATTCAAGATCATGAAGGTTAACATAGTTTTGACTGTTGTCAAATACAGTTGGTTCATCACTGGGATACCCAATCTCACATGTTTCATATATATAGGAGTCTAACATGGCAGACATTTGTAAAGGGGTGAAGGAACTGTTATCCACCTGATCAGGTTCCCAAGTTATTTGTTCCCTCTTAACTGCAATGATAGACAAAAATTAAAATTACTGACATAAATAAAGTTATAGTATGCAGGTATCAAAAAGGATGTACTAGAATTAATAGGTCACTGTTCCAAACTTACACAACTAGTCTTGAATTCTAAAATAACAAATATTAATCTAAAAAATTATTTGTTTTGCCCTAATTATGGTGATAATTTACATGTTGTTATCTTTATCATCTCAAAATATTCAAATTGGGTACCTATTTCAAATTGCTGACTAAGGGGATAGTTACTCCCATCAATATAAGGCAACAATGTTTCTAGACCCGAGGATACAGAAGGTAGTACAGAGTCCTGCCATAAACAAACAATAAGTGTAAATAATGTCAACCAAAACCAAATATATATATATATATATAGGATATAAAAAAAGTCATAAGTGAATCAATAAAAGAGTAACTAATACTATAATCACCAATATACACATATAAAATAATATATTAGATTTCACACACAAATAAAAGCTACAAATGAAGGGGATAAAATAAGAAAATAATTAATCTAGCCATCGCAACTCCTACTTCCAAACTAATATTACAAGATAATAAATTTTTACAGTTTACACATTAAGAATTAAATCAGAGATATATCTTAATGTTTTGATTGAAAGTAGTAATCAGAAGCAACATTCAAACCAAACACACATGCAATACACCAAATTTATTAGCAGTATAGTGTGGAAAGCTAGATGTATAAGTAAATAAATAAAAGAAGAACATCAAAACTCATTTTTACTGTTACTGCTATTGAATCTGTAGATCCACTGAATGAAAGAGAGTTCTGCCCCATTGAATCTATACATCCATTGAAAGAAATATAGGACTCCCCTATTGAATTTGTGCATCTATTGAAATAAAAAGAGGTATCCTCCATCACATTATCCTCGAGAGATTCTTCACTTTTGCAACAATCTGCATCAAACATGTCCAATTAAATACTAAGTTGTACAATATGTTCAAATAATGGGGATAAAACTAAATTTATGCTATAATATTTGCATTTAACACTTTTCAATCTTTCCAATATCTAAAGTTATCGAGGATTACCATTTTGATATGTTTCTTTTGTCTTAGTTACTCTAATCATGGACCATGGTGCTTTATATATTTTTTTTGAACTCGGAGAGACGTGAGGGTAATTTCCCTTTTTCTTTTTGGAGTTTGTAGTTGTCTTTGTCTTCATTTTAACAATCTGAGCTTCTCAAGCATAGCCTATAAGGTCAATTCAAGCAATTGAAGAGAGAAAAAAATAATCATAATGTAGTTCATGCAAAACATATATGCATAAAATGAAATTCGAAATTGGTCATAGACAAACATACTAATCTGCACTGTGTTCACGCTTCACAAATGTTGTTCACACACCACACCAAGTTCCTTGTTAGCAGAAGCTAAGGACCTGCAACAAAAGCAATACTTCAATTTCTATCTATGAGGCTCTTTATCCCAAATTCCTCTCTCATGTCACACTCCATACCCTTCAATTCTATAAGGGGTACCCTTCAATTTTACTAGGGGTGGTGCCCTCTGGTAGATTTTTTTAAATTAGGAAAAACATACAAATAAGTTTTTTTAGTCAAAACCTTTTTCACTGGGCATCTCTTTAGCAAAACTAGCTGATAACGCATAACTGGTAGTGAAATTGCTAATAACAGATAAATATAAAATAATATTGAAATACATATTTATATTTTTTTTAATAAATTCTATTTATTTATATTATTTAGTATAACCGCAAATAACTTAAAATATACTCTGCACTTATTAACGTGCTAATTTCAATAATCAAGTGAAGTATGTGGGGGCTTTAGAAGGAATAATGTAAAACATAACTTAACCGTTGTCATAACATATTAACAAATTGATAAAGAATATTATTGTGCATTAATTGACAACTCAGAAATTAAAAGAACCTTCAATAAAACATTAAATGAAATTAATTAGGAAAATTAAAAAATAATAAGAAATGCAAATAGTGGTATAAGAAAACCAGACAGCTCACCCACTGTAAAACAAAACATCTCTTCTAAAATATGAACAATAATTAATAAACACTGGACAAATATTTCTTTAAAATCATTAAATAGAAATCAAGATACAAAATAATTAATGGTTATATTGACTAAATTAAATCTTATGTAAGATAGTAAAAAATTATTAGTGTCTAAATTAATTTTTATTATTGATAAAAAAAATTAAATTGATATTTAATTAACTATCAAAATTTTAGTTATCAATTATTTATATTTTAATTAGATTTTTTTATCAAGAAAGAATAAATAAAATAAAATGAGGTACTCCAACCCTTATAAAAAAAAACAAATATATAATTTAATTATTTAAAAATAACAGAACCTAATAAAAAAATTAATATATAATTTAATTAATATAATAACTTTTTTTTTCATTAAATTTAGTTTTTATTTAATTATTATTTTTTAAAAAGAAAAGTCACCTTACACAGCACAGGATTAATTTGGGAAAAAAATTCTATATCTTCCGCAAGAAGTGACACATGGAAAAAGATATAACAAAATTCAACAGTATAATATCTAAAGAAAGAGAAACAATTGAAATAGTTTTCTATTCATCCGTAGAACTTTTATAAAAAAAAACACTTCAACAAAAAAAAATCTTAATTTTCATTTCACTTAAGTTTTCCTTATGGATAACTTTACAAACAACTCTCAAGAAGAAGAAAAACTAATTAAAAAAAATTCACAAAGATTGAAATCTTAAGTTTCACAATCACCTTGGATATTAAAAACAGGTCTCAATGTGAAAAGCCAACTAAACAACCCAGAAATGTTGAAACCTTAATTTTTACTCTTTTTATAATCTTAGACATTACAAGCAGGTATCAAGAAGAACAACCAATAAAAAATAATCCAAATAGAAAAATCTTAATTTTCTCCCTAGCAATTCATAGACCAAACTTAATTAATGCAACAACATAGATACCTCATTAAGGAAAAACAACCCAGAAAGAAAAACTTAAGAGTCAAGACTTGTTTTCTTTTCACTGTATCTGCCACAAGTACAGAAAAGATAGAAAAAAAACTTACAACAATTCCAGATTTAAAGAAATTGAAGCGGTTTCTATTCATCCCATGATAGAACTTTAAAAACACTTTAACAAAAAAAAGAGGGATAAAAAAAATCTTAACTTTCACTCATTCACTCTTTGTGTAACCTTTGATATTACAAACTGTTAATAAGAAAAACCAATTCAAAAAAATAGAGACAACCAAAAAAGACAACAAAAAATCAAACTCTAAACAGTTAATAAACCAAACTCAAATGAAGCAAAATTAAAGGAAAACAACTCAGAAAGAAAATAAAACTTAAGAGACAAAAATTTATAAGAAAATTCCCATTTAGAATTGAAATTGAAACAAAATAGCTGGAACCTTATTCAGGAAAATAATAATTGAAACAACTTCACATATAGGTAAAGAAAAGAAAAAGAAACGCACCTGCTATCTTTTCTTCTCTCTCCTTTCCCACTCTTTCTCTCTTTAACATTGAGTTGAGTCACCGAAGGCAATTCGATATTCTTGTTTATGTGTGAGAATATATTTATACAATGTTCATGACACTCCTCTCGTTGTCCTCTCTTTGTATTGGGATGGAATTTGTAGAAAAGGGAGAGAGTGAATTTTGAAAGAATTAGATAAGAAGTGTGAAGATGTCTGAAATTGTTTGGATTGAGAGAATTTAGATTGGATTTGTAAAGATAATTTATTAGAATTTGTAAGTGATCGGTTAGTTGGAAAGGAATTTTGAAATTATTTTAAAAGTATAAGATGTAAGTGTACAAATTTACACTTGTTATTAAAAAGTATTTGAATAATGAATTATGATATTGAGGCTCAATTCCCTATCTAGCACCATTTACATCTTTATTTCCCTATCTAACACCCTTTTGTTTTTATTTCCCTATCTAGTACTCTTTTGTTTTTATTTCCCTATCTAGCACTCTTTTATTTTTTATTTCCCTATCTAGCACCATTTTAAAAATAAATAAATAAATAATAAATTATTATTATTTTAATAATTTTAATTTTGAATGCA
>Ga0123342_1007484_pt1 | contig 14379 bp, 11 predicted proteins | sample Turbeawhitnodule_FD_89960 | JGI IMG/M metagenome (GOLD analysis project Ga0123342, IMG submission 89960) | Root nodule microbial communities of legume samples collected from Mexico - Turtle bean Mexico white nodule | ecosystem: Host-associated > Plants > Roots > Nodule | place: Mexico: Nepantla...
AGTATAAAACAATCGGTTGTTTCGACAAAACAACAGGTTGTTTTTCACTTAGCTTGAAAAACACTTTTCTTTTAAAAAGATTGAGAATGCCTATGCTTTGGATTCAATCAAGAGTGGATTACATATACAATCTAGCCCAGATCCTATCTAAGACAGCTCAGCAACAACAAGCACAACCAGCCTTCAACATCCTTCAAAGGGGTTTGGATTCTTCAAAGCTTGAACATCACTTGGTTCAACATATCTAATGATCATAAATCTAAGAGACCTTCTAATAGTTTTAATACTGCAAGATCGTCTATCAGGTTTAATCTTAATAGATCTTCTAGTATGTTTTTTACTAGGTATGGACATTAGTAGCTTTGCTAGAAATCTTAGCACACCTTATATTGTTTGTTATCATCAAAACTCATAGAGTCTCTTATCATGAGCATTTAATGGGTGTAAAACCGTCTACCGGGTATTGGACCGTCTAGCGCCTTAACATGCATGACTTGACCTTGTGCCTCTCTTGGATGCAGTAACATTTTATGATTTGCTTTCACATTTTTGTCAATGTGAAAGTGACATAGCATATTACAAGCTTCAAGAAATAAAACCTTTATTGAATTCACGAGAACAATATCTTTATCACTAACTAAGATCCTAAGGTATAAATTTACTCCCAAAAACAACCCTTTAAGTCTTTCAAGGTCCAATATAAAGTTATTTTCACATTCATATGCCAATAAAACAAATGCAACAAAGAATGTCGTCCTAGTTGAGGTAACACCAACAATCTCAAGTAAGGGCATCTTATACCTATTAGCTTTGTAAGTATTAGCCATCATAATTACAATGTTAAAGGAATTCAATAGTTTCACTACATCAGGGTGTTTCCAAAATATATCTATCACTACATTTGTACCCTCAATAAACCTACACAGATGAATGTGCATGTCTCATTGAAGTAACATCCTCAATTATTGCATTAGAGCTTTATAACCTCGATCCAGTGATACAATCCTAGTTTACATCTTCATTTGTAGATCTTCTTATTCATTGTTTTTTTATTTAAATTTATTCAACGGAAGATGATTGATAGCGAAAAATCTTGAAGAGTTGTAAAATTTTTGAAAGATATAAAATTATAACGGTGAATCTGAGTGAGGTTAAGCCAACACTTAGTTTTTAGAGTAAGGTTAGGTCAACACTACTAGGAGAGGTTTAGAAAATTGTCTAGCAAGAAGACAACTTTAGAGAGAACTTTGAACAAGTAAAATTGTCTATGTTAAAAATCATGTAGAAGAGATCCCTATTTATTAGAGAAAGTCTCTCAAAACCTCTCAAATGAGAGTGTAACAAGTGTCACCATCTTATTGGTGCAAATTCTCTCCATTGGAAGAGTGTCAAGTGACATGCCTTCATTGGAGTAAAATCATCTCCATTGAGGAAAGGACATGATGTAGTCCTATGCTGAATCCATGTAGCCCTTTGTAATTTTTTATATGTTGTGGTTTGATGGATGCTTTTAATGGGTTAAATGGATGAAGAAAACTGAATGGTGAAGATGAATTTGGTTGGTGAATATAGAGACTTAGAAAAGGTGAGGCCAACTCCTAAGTAATTCTAAGTTAGACACTTAGTGCTAACAAAGAGTGAGCAAAAAAGACAATTTGTGCACAAACTTAGGCAACATTTCTTTAGTAAATTCTAAGCTAAATTTACAAGAGAACTAACAAATAATTTATAGTGCTATAAGGGAAATTTTTAATCCTAAAAACTATCTACTCCTACATTGACAAGTGTCTTCCTCTAATTGGAGCAAATTTTGTCAAATTAGAGGTTGACAAGTGACCCTTCTTAGTTGGTGGAAATCCTCTCTATTGAGGGGATGACATGTGGACCTTCATGCCTTCCTTTCCATTCTTTCTATTTGCACTATAGTCATTTATTTGTACATCCTAGATGATTTAGAGTTGCATTAGGTCCAAGGAGGCCCAATTGTAAATCTAAATAGACTCTTTTTTCCTATTTACACTCTACTCTAATTGGCCCAATACATGACCCATGAAAATAAGCCTAATACATGGCCCAATTACAAGCCCAAATAAGGCCTAACTAAATCCTAAACAAAAATTACTGAACTACACAACTCTATACAAATTTACAAGACTAAGAAAATGAAAAAGACTCTTAGAAATAAATGTTCTAATCAAAGCTCTATCTTTTTCAATCTTCTTAGCCCAAAGTTGTGGTAGCTTGATGATCTCCCATCAGGACATGTGGACCCATATGCCTTCCTTGCCTACATTTTTATTTGCACCCCTTTTTTACAATTTTACACTTTACTTTCTTTTCTATTTACACCCTACTCTACTTTGGCCCAAAATACAAGGCCCAATACATCCTAACTACTCTATACAATTTTTACAAGACTAAGAGAAAAAAAAGACTTTATAATCTCTTTAGTAAGGCTCAATCTTCGTATATCTTTTTAGACAAAAGTTTCAAGGCTGAATGGTTTTCATCACCTACAATATGCATACCTTACATTATGAACTAGCTTTATAGTGGTTACATTTTTATTATTATGATCCTTTATTGTTTGCAAAATATTTCTAGGCTTCATTGAACACTTTCTCATATCAACAGTCGTGGACTTCTCATTATGTGTTAAATGCTTGAATGGAAATGAAAGCTTTGGAAGAGAAGTTTTAAAAAATAGAGAGCAAAGCAAATGAGAATAGAGCGCACTAGTTTTGAATGGAATTTTAAAATGGTAAAGTTTTGAGTTTTTTTTTTTAGAAAATCTCCACCATCAACAACGTAACTTCTTCTAGCCTAGGCTAGGTCTGTTTCGCTCAAGCTAGATTTAGGCGGAGAGCAACACATTCTTTCTAGCTCAAGCTAGAATTGTAGAACAATATTTCTTTATTTTCTTCATATCTCGCTTAGGCTATAAGAACCTAGCTTAAGCTAAAATCACCCTGGAATAAAATTTTCTTGAAAATTTTCATTTTGTCAATAGTTTCAAACCTTTTTAAGTTTTCTTTCATCCATTCATTTCACCTAACACTTCAAGCCTACATGACCATTTCAAATACCAAACTGGTTTTAAGGACACAAAATATTAAAACATATTACTAAATCAAAAGAACAGTTAAAGACACACTTCAAGACATACTACCAATTGATCACTAAGTTGCCTCCTAGTAAGCGCTCGTTTAATGTCATATAGCTTGACGCTTAATTCATTTAAGGATCATTCAGGTGGATCATAGTGGTTTGCCTTTCAACTTCACCACCAAAATAATGTTTCAATCTTTGTCCATTGACCACCCAACTTCTTTTTTAGGTAGGATCTTCCAATTCCACTGTTTTGTATGGTTTTACTTGCTTAATATGGAATGGTCCTGACCTCTTTGATTTGAGTTTTCCAGGGAAAAGCCTTAACCTGGAATTGAATAACAACACTAATTGACTTGGTTCAAAAGTTCTTTTCAAATTTTTTCTATCATGATAAAATTTGACTCGATCTTTATAAAGTTTTGAAGATTGGTAAGCATTGAATCTCATTTCTTCAAGTTCATGAAGTTGTACTTTTCTCTTCTCTCCAACAACTTTAGGATCAAAGTTTAAGAACTTGATTTCCCAGTATGCTTTGTGTTCCAATTCTACCAGAAGATGACATGCCTTACCGTATATCAATTGGAATAGAGACAAAGTTGTAGGTGTCTTAAATGTTATTCTATAAGCCCAAAAAGCTTCACCAAGCTTGTTAGACCAATCCTTTCCGGAAGAGGATACTGTTTTTTCCAAAATCTTCTTAATTTCCCTATTATAAATCTATGCCTGACCATTAGTTCAAGGATGGTAAGTTGTTGCTACTTTATGTTTAACTCCATAGTGTTCTAAAACTTTTGAAGCTGAGCATTACAAAAATGTGAACCTCCATCACTTATCAAAACAATAGGAGTATAAAACCTAGTGAAAATATTTCTCTTAAGAAATTTGATTACAGTTTTGGCATCAGCTTTCTGAGTTGCAATTGCTTCCACCCATCTGGAGAGATACTCGACTGCCAGTAACATATATTCATTTGAGAATGATGATGGCAGTGGTCCTATAAAATCAATTCCCCAACAATCAAATACTTCAACCTCTTGAATGTTCTGCAATGACATTTCATGCCTTAACTCCAGTTCTGTGGCAACTATCACAGTTCTGAACATGTTCATGTGCATATTTGAACAGAGTTAGCCAATAAAATTCAGATTGTAACACTTTAGTTGTTGTCCTTTCTCCATTGAAATGACCTCCATATGGTGAATTGTGACAATGACATAGAATAATTTTAGCTTCATTTCTTGTAACACATCGCCTTATAAAATTATTTGCATAAACTTTGAATAGATAAGGATCATCCCATACATAATGATTAGCATCTTTGAAGAATTATTTTCTTTTGATGCCATCCAAAATCTTCAGGAACTACTCCTACAACTTTAAAATTTGCCATATCTACAAACCATGGCCTTTCTTGAATTGCAAGGAGTTTTTCATCAGGGAACTCATCTATTTCTTATGATTCAAGTGCAGTTACTCTCTCTTCTTCTTTTGCTATTAGAGATTTGCTGAGAATGACTGGTTTCTCCCCATTTTTTTTCCAAAAATACATATTTCAAATGGGCTGGTAGCTGTTTCATTTCTAACTTCTAATATTGAGAAATTTCTTCTTTGATTAGATCTTGCTTTTGACTAGCATCATAAATAATCTCTTTTTCCTTATCTAATTCTTGCACATAGTCTTGTATTTCTTTTCTTTCCCCTTCATTTATGTCTTCAATACTACTCATGATAGTTTTCATTAAAGGTTCAACAATCAATTTTTTTCTTCTGAGTTTCAAAATAAATATCATCAATCACGTTCACTCTGAAACACTCTTTGTGATCATTTGAATATTTCATTGCTTCAAAAACATTAAAGCTTACTTCTTCATCTTGAACACAAACCTTAATCTTCCTTTGCCTACATTATAACTTTGGTAGTTTTCATGAATGGTCTTCCCAATATTAAAGGTACTTCAACATCTTCTTCAATATCCATAACAACGAAATCTACTGGGAATCGAAATTTATCTACCTTTACCAATATATCTTCAACTATTCCATGTGGATATTTGATTGGTCTATCAACCAACTGCAAAGTCATTCTTGTTGGTCTCACTTCTACGTCTCCAATTTTCTTTAGCATTGATAAATGCATCAAATTAATACTAGCTCTAAGATCTAATAATATCTTTCCAACAGTGAGATTTCCTATGGTAACTGGCAAATTGAAACTCTCAAGATCTCTAGATTTTCGTGGTAATGAGTTCACTGCATCCATCTTCCAATTCAACTATTTCCTGGTCATTGAATTTTCTTTTCTTTGTCAATAATTCCTTCGTGAATTTGGCATATGTAGGCATCTGCTCTAAAGCTTTAGTAAACGAAATGTTAATTTGCAATCTTTTGAAAATATCCATAAATCTTGCAAATTGTCTTTCTTTGTTTTTCTTTGTAGGAGCATGTGGATAAGGTACATCTTTTATAGGAACACTCCTCTCTTGTTTCTCACTTTTTATTTTTATTTTTTTCTATTTTCTCTCTAATATGTACAACATCTTCCTTATTTCTTCTTTCTCCTCCCTCACACTCAATATGTTCTTTTTCAATCTCTCTATCTTTTAAAACCTTCTCCTCAACAATTAAATTGTCCCCAATTCCTTTTCCTATATCTTTCCCGCTTTTGGTAGTGATAGACTTGTAATGCTGTTTGGGATTGGTTTGTGTATTGGTTGAAAAATGACTTTCTTTATTATCAGCTAACTGTTTAGAAAGTTGCTCTACCTGTGTCTCTAAATTCCTTATTGATGCTTCAGTATTTTTCTTATTGGATAAAGAGGCTTGCATGAACTTCTCAAAAGTATCCTCCAATTTGGATGTTCTCTTATGAATGGAAGGATAATGTGGTTGTTGCTGATAAGGAGCTTGTCTGTTAGATTATCCACCCTCTTGCTTCCACCCAAAACCTTGATTTGGATTATTCCTCCACCCTTGAGCCATGTTATTTGGATAGTTAGATGAAAAGTCGCCTTGCCTTCCTTGATTATTCATATACTGAACCTCTTCCTTTGATGGATTTTGATAAAAGCATTGTCCATTAAGATGATCTCCCCCACAAAAATCACACTTCAAAGCTTGATTCTGAATTGAAGAAGAATTTACTGCATGTAACTGTTGAGGCAATTTTGACATTTGCTTGGTTAATGCATCAATTTGTTGAGTCAAAATTTTATATTTTGCTAGAATTGTATCTAAAGTACTAAAATCCAACACACCTTTCTTTTTCACTGTATGTCTATCGTGTTGAGCTTGGTAGTCTGTTGAGGCTAAGACATCAATGATTCTTGTAGCTTGCTCTGCAGCAACAGTCATGATTGTACCTCCTACTGCAGCATCCAATATCATTTTAGTATCAGACCTCAAACCATTGTGGAATATGTTCAAGTGAGCAATATCTTCAAAGCCGATTAGGAAACTTTCTTAACATTACTTTAAAATGTCCCAAGCTTCACAAAAAGGTTCATTTGGCCCTTGCCTGAATTTAGAGATATCAAACTTAGCCTTGATATATCAAGAGAGTGGGAAGAATCTATGTAGGAATTTCTATTCTACATCATTCTAGATACTTAAACTCTGGTTTGTATGCAACTTTAACCATTCTTTTTCTTTGGTTGCCAGTGAGAAAGGAAATAAACACAGATATACAATTTCAATATCATCTTCCTCGAAGCCCATGGTCCCAACTAACTCATAGAATGTGGATAGATGAGTATAAGGATCCTCGTGATCCATTCTAGTGAATTGATGAGTACTAATTAAGCTAAGAAAAGTTGGCTTCATTTCTTATGATTTGGTGGTAGAAGGTATGGCTATGTTAGAGAAATGCCTCGGTCCTTGTTGCATGGCATAGTCTCTCAATGTTCTTCTAGGTGGATTTTGTCTATTATCTTCCATTTGTAACTCTATTTGATTGTGTGAGTTGAGAGTGTTGGAAGATTCTCCTTTTGCTTGTCCTTCCTTCTTTTCTTTTCTCTTCTTGCTCCAATTTTTTCTAGTTGTCTTCTCAATTTCTTGGTCAAATTCCAATTGATCTTCAGGAACCTGCCCTCATAATAGCATATACCTAAGACAACTCAAGCAAGGATTAGCAAAGGATAAAAGAATAAGATCCAAACAGTTGTCTATTAAAAAAAACAAATTATTCACAATACTCAACTGTAATATAGTATTGTTTAAAGTATGAATGTCGAATCCACAAGGAACAATTTTAATTAAGATGTTTTGCTATAAAATTCATCAAGTATAGAAAATAACTGTGAGAACTTGTTCATAACCAAATTAACATTTTCACCAGAAATAACTCAAAGTTTAAGAATTGATTCAACAAGTAACAAAACTAATTTATCAAATATAGATAAAAATACTTGGGATTGAATTGTTTCTATCCCAGTCACCTATATTTTGGAATAATACAATATATAATACTCAAAACTACTTATTCTTGATGCTGTAAATTTTAAGTCATTCACCTTGATTCCTCATAAATGAAATTCACAAGATAATTGATCAAACACTGATTCCTCAGATATCTAACAAATCATCCAACTTTATGACATAGTTATGATGTAATTAATAACATGAAATCTATTCCTAGCATTACAAGTTATCAAATGTTTTCGTCTATTTCATATCCATAAAAATACTTTCCAATTAAATTTAAGGATAAAAAAATAAAGACTCCATTGATCAGATAGAATCCAACAATAAGCATCAAACGAAAATACCAAGAACAAGTAGAAAAGAAAATATTATATATATATATATATATATATATATATCACCAAAAATATATTTGATTAGAGTAGATTACATTCAATCTCAAGTTGAAAGCAATTAGCCGCTCATGATAACTTCTCCAATCTTCATTCTTGATCTGAATTGCATAAGAAGGGCTTATCAGAGCAAATTTCTCTCCCCCAGTATAGAGTTTCTTTGTTTTTCTCTCAGTAACCTTTCTAATCTCTCTCCTTCCTATTTTTAACTCTGTTTCAAAATTTATTTAATGAAATCTAGCTCAAGCGAGCCAATCTAGCTTAGGCTAGATATTTCAGTGGTGTTTTAGCTTGGGCGAGATATTATAGCCAGAGTTAGCTTAGTACTTCACCATTAACTTAATCTGAATAATTTTAGTCTTAGCTAAATCTTCTATCTTGAGCGAGATGTTTCTTTTAAATTTCCTTTCTTTACTTCTTTTTGTGATCCAATTTATATGTCTTTGCTTTCTTTCTTTTAAATGCTTCACATTCTTTTGAAATTTACAAAAAAATCGGGATTAAATTTCTTCATTTGTTTCTTGGTTCAAAATGTATAATCGAATTCAATAATTCTCAGATTAGGATAATTTTCTGACATTAAGGAACAATTAAGTTCCAAAGTGTTCAATTTTCTCAATTATAAATACTACACATTGACACTTATCAGTTGTCAAACTTCTTTGAGCAAAATCCAAACTTGTTTATTTAAACACTTAACCTTCTTGTTGGTTTGGTTATACATCCAAACTTGTTTATTTAAACACTTAACCTTCTTGTTGGTTTGGTTATACATCCAAACTTGTTTATTTAAACACTTAACCTTCTTGTTGGTTTGGTTATACTACATAAGAGTAGAGCAATATTTGAAATAACTGAAAATTTTATATTTTTGTTTCATTATGAATACCTAAGGCTCATAACTAAGGAACTCTCGAATGACCCCAACAATCAAAATGAATATAATTAAATGAACTTTTTATATTATGAATTGCTTACAAAAGTATTCTTCTATAATACTTAAAAAAAATATATAATGCATAGAATTACAAAGTCTTTGTTTGACATTTATCCAATAATCCACACTTACACAATATTTCAATCCCTATATCACTTATGTGACCTAAACACACAAGCCACAAAGCATTATGGGACTTAGCGTAACGCCAGAAGAAAAATCCTTCTTTTAATAATGAATTAGATCGTCTTAACTATTCTTGATATGTTTTGGTTTCTCAATATATAAATTGTATCAATTTTGTTAATGATAAGCCAATTTAGTATTTGTATGTATGAAAAGTATAAATATTATATAATTATTGAGTTCGTATAACAACTTTATAATTAAGTTGTAATGGGTAAGGAATAATGTAGTTATATTTGTGAAAGAATCATTTTACATTATTATATATAAAAACAAAATTGTAATTTTTCACTTTCAAAGATATTTTATAATAATTTAAATTAACAGTGTTTCCCACTTTCCAGAATTAAATTTACTATATCATGTAATTATATAAAACCTTTTGGTAAAATAGAATTAAGTGTTTAATGCTTGCTGGTTTGAATCTCAAAAATCAATTTGTTGAAAACAATATTTGGTCAAACACAAATTTTACCTTAATAGCAAAAATATCATTCTTTAAGCATGATGTATTATTCATATACAGGGATTAATTATTTGTTTCAAAAAGCGTTGAATATCACCTTCAGTCAAAACAATGTTACAATCATTAAAAATAGATGTAATTCTCATTGAATCACATGACGAAGAAGAATGCACCAACAAAATGTAATAATTTTTTTTTTTACTTTTTCAATATAATTAATTTTGCATTTAAGGAACTCTGCATTGTTTATTCAAACAAAAATAATTTTAATTTATTGTAAAAATCAATCATTTTAAATTTATTTATTTTCAAAATCAATTTTATCAAAACATTTAAACCAACGATAGTACTCTAAATGAACAGTATATTATTATTATTATATTATTTCATAAAATGAAGAATAAATATTTATCATGAAAGTGGTATTTGAAAAAAATAAAACATAAAATACATATTGTAATGTCTAGACCGAATGGTCGAAAGGTTGAAAGGCCGACAATAAGACTGAAAACTAAACAATAATAAATAAATAATTAAATAGTAAAATACTGTAGCGAAGTCCTTTAAATAGACACAAATACTGTATGTTTAATAAATATTAGGTACAAAGAGTAAAAACTCAATTGGGTCTAAAGCCCAATAAGAAAGTACTATAAGGTGATCAACCCAAGAGATAAGTATAGTGAATTTTATATGATAATTAACTAAAATCGATAATAATTAACTAAAATCGATGATAATTAACTAAAATCGATTCTGACTTTATCATCGGAGTCCCTTGCACATATATACACCTACCTGAGAGCTAATATTGAGACCAAAAACTGAGAGATCCAGTTGATCTAGCCCAACGAGCAAGAGTACATAACTTATTTCCAAGCCCAAACCCAAACCAATAAAGGCAATTGCTTCCTGCACCCCACACTCTTATACAAAGACAAAATTTACCCTTATTAATTTTTAAAATCCCAAAATTACCCTTAACCTAATAAAACCCTAAAAATTGGAAATGAGTGCCGTTTGTACGTGCAGGCAGCATCGTCTTCCTTGGATTGTTGATAGCAGCGATGCAACACTTTCAAAGGTTATTCTCCTTTCAAAGTTTCATGTGTTTCGGATTTTCACATCCGTTTTTGTCATGGATTCTTGTTTTTGTAAACCTTTTTTCACATTCCGAATCACAGAATCCGGTAGAATTTGGAATTTGTGGATCTGGTAGTGTCCCGGGTTTATGGATCCGGTAATATATTCTGGATTCATGAATCCAAAATTAATTACATTGTGTTTTCCGAATGAGGGGTTTTGGAAGTGTAACTTTTTTCCCATACAATTTAAACGAAGCAAAAATAATAGAGGAATAGGAGACAGAGGTCTAATGGTTTTCCTACTTGAATAACCATCTACGAATTAAAGCTTTTGCTACCTAAATCATCTACGAATTAAAGCTTTTGATACCTAAATCATAAAGTATAAACACTAAAAACTAAAAACAATGTAACATTGGTTTGAATGAGATAAAAACCATTAAACGTGAAATTTTTATAATAAAAATCAATTAAAAATTCACTTAAATTATAACTTTAAATTGTTTTGTCATAAGATATTTTAATGTAATTTTGGTAATAGTCGACAATATTACTCTGATAACAATCTGAAAAATATATATTAACCTTTGGTGATTTAAATTAGATTCTAATGTACTTTAGTTTGCCTTGCTAGTATATTTTGATTGAATTTTCACAAGTTATTATAAATTGGCTATTTGAATATATAATATGTTAAATTAAAATTTCCAAATGGTAATGCGTGTTAAAATTAATATATAATTTATAATTAAATTGAATTTACATGCATGTGTTGAAACACAGTTCTAAAGTTAATTCTATCAACATTAATTTTATTAAATTTTTAACTGATTTACATGATTGGTTTAAAAACTATTTTAATAAAGGTGTTTGACCTTTTGACCAGGATAGAAGACAATTGGAATGATAAAGGCAATTGAAAACTCACATTATTTTAAATTTTATTAAAAAATTTAAATTACAAAACATACTCATACATTTCTGTATAATAATGACAGTTGAAGATTATTTAAGTATCTTTTAAACCATTATGTATTAACATAAGCACATTTGTTCTAATTTATATTCTTTATTGTCAGTCAAATGTATAAATTAACAAATTTAATATTATTTATTTAACATACAAAGAGATGCATTTTCCTACAAGAATTATTATCAGTCAAATGTGTAAAATAGATGCATGAACACTCATACGTACCATTTTTTTCTCCTATCATCGTTTTTTATTTGTTTCAGCACAATAAGTTAAAGATTAATTTGATTACACAGACACTAAGCATTTCGTAATTATGTAAATAGATGCATCTTCCCATAAATTAAACATTTCTGTTGAGCTAATAAAATTGTACAAAACTGAACACAAGATAAAAAAGTAGAAGAAATTCATTCAAAATAGATAAGCAGAAACAAGCATGCAGGAAACAACCATGTCCTATGACAACAATGTACTCTATAACACTTTCCTAAAAGATTTCAAATAAGACCCAAAAATCTATGAAATAGAGAAAACATGGGTGCATTGAGAGAGATCTTCAATCAGATGGTAGTATCTTGAATCCCATGTTGTCGATTTTGCATCATTCACCTCCACGCATTCCAAAACCAGCACCGTTGAACATTTCGCCACTTGTGTTGAAATTATTAGAGTTATGGTTAAAAGTTTTGTTGTTATTGTTGTTGATGGTATCATCATGATCATGATCATTCCCTTGTATACCTTGAGGAACATATTTGTAAATTTCAGGGTTCTTGAAGGTAGAAATGGTCAAGTTGACATCGTTGCCGGCAACAACTCTACCACCTACGAGGCCACCGAAGACCCGACCATTAGAGGTGGAGAGATGTATCCCAAAAGACAAGGAACGAGGAGGAGTGGCTCCAGGGAGAAGAGTGTATTGGTTGTTGTATAAGTAGGAGCCAGTGAGGGAGAGCAAGTTGAAGGGTCCATGGAGCATGACGGCGGAGGAACCAGTGGGGACATGGCGGAGGGTGACGGTGGTGATAGTACCGGAAGCACTGAGGATGGTGAGGCTGACATGAGATCGACGAGCTATGTGAAGAATGGTCTCAATGATGTCATGTCCTGGAGCGACATTAACTATGAGAATCTTCATGGGGGGTTGTGGCATACTATGCTTGGGCTTGTTCTTGGAGCCTGGGGGTCTGCCACGTGGCTTCTTGGAGGGTGGAGTGGTAAGAGGGAGATTCTCCCAGTGTTGGTTTGTGGAAGGTGGTGGTAGTGATGGAAGATGAGGAAAATGGGAGAAGTTAGTGTTGTGCTCCCAAGAGGATTCAGAATCTGACTCTTCGGATATGGAGATTTGGGAGATGGAGATTGTCGTGGAGTTGTTTGTCATTCTGCTACAAAAAATATTACAAAGAAGACACCGCTAGATAATGATTCTGGTGATTTTGAAGCTTTGTTTCTGGCTCAATATATAGTGTGGTAGTAATGAAGAACCAGGAACTTGAGAGAGCAAGATTTTAACTCTAGAAACACAATATTTTTACAAAATTCATTTACTCTTATTTGAAATTTACTGAAATGGATAGATTTTAAAACAATACCTAAAATAGAAATTGCTTACAAATACGATTTAAAAATACAAAAAAAATGTACTTTTCATGTACGATTCTTTACTTTTTGTTTTTCTTTTATTAAAATTGTACTCACCCGCATGACTTCACTCTAAGCATATCAACCTCTTAGCCATGAAACTCAAGTCAAATTGTTTTGTCTTCCATCACGATCAACAAGAAGGTACTGCAATGTATTAACATGGAACTCCAATTCAACACAAACACGAGTATACAATTTGGAAATTTTACAAAAATGGTGCACTTTTTTTTTAGATTTACGTAATGGGCAAATGCATAAAAAATTAGAAGAATGGACATTAGTCAAAGTTGTTAACAGACAACATCAATTAAATTCATTAATTTATTCATAAATCATATCACATTTTTTATAAGTGTATTTTTAACTTTAACAATATTTAAAAAATAGTAAATATTTTTAATTTATCAAACAAATCATTTTTAAACCAATTTATTTAAAATTATTGTAAAAAAATCATTTTAATTCTTCAACTTTATATATTATTTTCTTAAATAAAAAAAAATCAAATTTTGGTATTATTTATAAAATAATTTTTTTAACTATATATTTTTATTTTAAAAAATATTAATTATCATTTAAAAAAAAAATCAACTCAACTTTACCAACTAAATTGACAATTTAATTGAGATAAAATATATTGAAGTTGTGAATCCAGTATCCAAATTTATTTAAAATGAAGTTGTCAATCTGGTTGACAACTTTTAATTAAAAAGAAAATAGTGGCTGGATTAATGAATTTAATTGATGTTATCTATGTTAGAATATATGGCTTTAAACTAGAGGGGGGTGAATTGTTTAAAGAAAGTTTTCGCAAACTTTTCAGCCTTGAATGAAATTACTTCGAGAAAACCTTGATTAAGAAATTAGTTTCTCAAAACATAAAGCAAAAAGCACAACACTAGTAAAAACAACTGGTTGTTTTACCGAAACAATAAGTTGTTTATACCAGTTAACAAATATCAAAACTGAATTTAAAGAGTTAGGGATAGAGAGCGTGCACACTGATGTTTATACTGGTTCACTCCAAATCCAGAGCTACATTCAGTCTTCTCAGAAACCTCTGAGGAAAACCACTAAGCAATCACACCTTGATCACTTACACCACAACCAAGAAAGTGACCTTGATCACCTCAAGACACACACTCTTCTTGGCCAACACACCA
>Ga0123342_1007485_pt1 | contig 14377 bp, 9 predicted proteins | sample Turbeawhitnodule_FD_89960 | JGI IMG/M metagenome (GOLD analysis project Ga0123342, IMG submission 89960) | Root nodule microbial communities of legume samples collected from Mexico - Turtle bean Mexico white nodule | ecosystem: Host-associated > Plants > Roots > Nodule | place: Mexico: Nepantla...
AAATTGTATGTGAAGATGCAGTACTGTGTTTCCTGTGCCATCCACTCCCACGTCGTTAGGGTTCGTTCCCGCACTAACAGGAGGAAGCGTGACCCTCCTCAGCGATTCATCAGGCGCAGGGTATATATAATCATTTTTCCTGTTTTTCCCCTCGACATTGTGTGTTATCCAATGTCATTTGGTGTTGTTTGAATGTTATGCTTTCCCAATGTGCTACTTACTGAAGGGCAGTTTAGATAAGATAGAATGGTGTTTTGATGTGTACAGGTACACCTATTGTTTCATTGTTTAAATATTGTAAAAATTGACACTGAACCAGCGTACACTACATTTGAAAACTTTCAAACGGAGAGGATACGGCCTATTTCTTGTGTACAGATTTAGTCTTAAGTTAGTTCCATTGTACAATCACCATGATCTACTTATTCCCCAGTTGATCATTCGTACTGTAGTAGATTTTTTAATTTTATTTTGGAACTATTCAAGTAGTCCTATAGAAGTATTAGAAATCATGTTGAGGAGTTCCCAAATTTAAAACCCTTCAAAGTGTGAGGCGTTCAATGCTCCTGGATTGCTTAAAAAATATACTGCTTTGGGGCTTAATTACGAGAAAAGTTAATATTTAAAGAGGCAAAACTGGTGGTGTATTTTTGATATTGTGGATTAGTTTTACAATACTGTGAACATTATTTAAGATTTGAACTAATCATATCAAACTTGTATCTGGCTCTCTATTTGGCTGGGAGATTGATATATCAATGAGTTAGTTGATGGTTAAATAAAAGTTATCGTCCCTTTTGGGTATACAAAGAGAATTCTCTTAACATTTGGTTTGCAATAGGAAAATGTGCTACATTTGTATGAATAATTTCTGATGATTTTTTGTATTTGAAATTGTTAGTCATTGTTGATTGATTGTTATGTATCTTTATACTGATTCTTGAATTAATGTAACAGCTACCCTTGTTGATCTGTTTAATGATTTATTATCTTTACCAGGATGATGCTCCAAGGCCCGGTCAGCCTGGTCAAGCACCTCGTCCTGCTGGTGCAGGAGCTCCAGTCCGAACCTGAGAGCAAAGACATGGAAAAAAAGGCCTGATCAAATTTATGATAGACTTTTATTTGCTACTTAATTTTGAAAATATCAGTTTTGTGGAAGGTTATTTTCTCCTAATTTATCTTCTCTAGTCGTTGGATGGTATCTTTCTATAATATTGGTGTTTTTTTTTATGAATGACAACGTTCAACATTTTGGGGATAATACGTTTTAATTGGTTTTAGAGAGGAAAGAGATAAAACACTATATAAAGGGAAATATAATTTGGTTTTGTAATATTTTTTGGAATTAAATTTATGATTATTTGTTGGTTGAATGTAAAAAAGTTTTGGTATTAGAAAAAAGAATTATAATTTTTGAATGCTTCTTTAACAAATAAATAGTGGTTTAAATAAAATTAAAATTAAATTAAATTAGTTTAATAAACTTTGTTGCTATGTATATGACGGTAAATAATTTTGTGGATGTTAAAGAAAATGGAAAGGACGTTCTCAATATGTTTAATAGTATATTGGAAAGGTAAAAGTCTGTAATAATTATTAAAAAGTATAATAGATGTTATGGAATTATGGATAAAAATTGGTAGTGTTTAATATTCTAGAGTTAAAATTAGAATTTTGAAAAGTCTAGTTAAGAAAAATTTATTTTAACATTTTTAGTATAACAGTTTTATATATTAATTAATCTTTAATAAGATTTTTAGAAAAAAATACATGTTGAAATATAAAGAAAAATCATGTTGAAAATATAAAGAAAATTTATATGTTGAAAATATAAAGAAAAATTTAATTATTTAATAATTAAAGTTGTGAAATAAAATATTTGAAATTTATAAACATAATTGTCATTATAACATACACTTAAATGTGAATCTTTTTATGCTGTCATGGTTTATGTGGGTTTGTAAGTTCTGAATCGCTTCATCAAATGTTGTTTTCTATAAATCTTTAATTTGAATAAATAGTTCAATGGTAGTGGTTGATTCTTCACGTTACACATTAGTTAATAAGTTAGGTTATTTATGAATGGTTGATCATTTATGTCATATTAACATTATTTTGTATTTATATTGAGTTGTGTACGAATTTTTAATCAAGGCATCCATTCATAGTTGATTTTTGTACTTGTTTTTATTCCGAAATTGTGAAATAGTGAAATAGTTTATTAAAATAATAGTTATGGAAGATTGAGATTTTTTTAAGGATTGATTTATAGGTCAAAGCGTATTCATTTGTACTTTCTATTATGGTGATCAATTGGATAAATTTTTTGTAGTAGATTATCGCTTCAATGGAACTGATTGGGTATGAATTTATGGAAAAACTTGATGCACGGGGTGAGTTTAGAAGCAACAAAATTTCTTTGTAGATATTGTTAACTTGGTTTACAATTCAATCATTATAGTAAATGAAAATTGGGACTTCCAAGTTAACAATTGAAAATTAATGTTATTAGTTAATATCCGAACAACATTGTACCTAATTTGACCGTCATCAATTGAGGTTGACGGTAATACAACTTGTTCAATGTTGTTTGAGTGGGAAGTCCTAAAGTAATGCACACATTTTTCTTCAAATGAGAGAAAATATAGTTGTGTGGATAATTTAGGAGATGAACATTTAAAGTAGACTCCTTCATTAGTTTATGTTATTTGAAGATGAATTTTCACATTGTGGAAAGAGGAAAAAAATTGTATGTTTGATCAAGAGGGAAGTCCTAAAGTGATGTACACATTTTTCTTCAAATGAGATAAGGTATAATTGTGTGGATAATTTAGGAGAGAACATTTAAAGTAGACTCCTTCATCAGTTTATGTTATTTGAAGATGAATTTCACATTGTAGAAAAAGGGAAGATTTTGCATGTTTGGTCGAGAGGATGTGTTTTAGCTAAATGCTTTGAGTGTGGTGGATTGTTGAATTTATAGATGAGGAAGGATTGATATGCAAATAAACATCATTGTTGTGATGTATCAAATGAACAATGTATGTTAGATTAAGTATTTTTTATAGGTCTAAATGTAGACACATTAAACGAACATTGGTGTTGGGGGGATTCCTTAGATGTGGAACATAATTTTTAGATGTGTGTGCTGGCGAAAAGCAATTATGGAAGACTAATGCGACAAAATACATTATTGTGCTATGTGCCCTGATAAAAAAATCATTTATGGAAAATTATGTGATAGTGCACTTTGATGGTGAGTGTACCGAAAAGCCATTTCTAGAGGATGGATGTGAATATATACTTTATTGATCAATGTGTCATAATAGAAAACACTTATGAAGACATGAGCACACTTCTTGTATCAATGTGTCCATACTTAACACAAATTATAGAGGGGTATCCAATCTGTGTAACATTACTATCATTGTGAATTATTTTTAGATGTTAGTTATTACTTAAAAATTGTTCTTAAGTAATAAAATACCAAATTATATGTTGAAAATGAAGAGAAAAAAAAAAAGAAATACGTGTTCATTAAATATTTGAATACATGGTACATGAACATAATCAACGTCAAGAAGTGGATGCTCCAAGCAATGTTGGAACATGTTCTTTTCGTGTGTCCAGGAGTATGACAATAAGAATATTTTTTGGATTGACCATGTTATTCCCTTATATTTATTTTCGTCCTTACTTGGCTTGACTTAAGATAACTCTCTTTTATGTTATTTTCATTTTAGGATTTAGGCATAATATTTGTCTAATGTGAGAATGCCAATACTCTTAATTTGTGAGTTCTTCAAATAGTTCTTCATGGATATGAGAGACATGTTCCAATGTGTACACTATGCGATGTACATAGCAAAATTATGGTGTGCATGTTTGCATGTAGCAAACACATGGGAGATTGCCTAACGTAATTTTTGAAATTTGTCATAGTCACACTATGATTCGTCCAAGCAGACTTCAAAATTAGCTTGGTGGTCGTACCTCTCATATTATGTATTTCCTCCACTAAAAATCACATGCTCTTCCTATCAAAGGAAAACACTTTATTAGTGTTTGCCTTAGACTTTGCATCTTTTAATGCCTTTGCTTCCACTTCAAAGTAGACATGGCCAATAACATGGCTGCCACTTGCTTGCCTCTATCAGTGAAAAACTTGTTGTAATGAGTGATGTTGCCATCAATGCAGAAGAGATTGAAAGGTTTCTTGTTTTCTTTAGCATTGAGTTGATCGACTTTACAAGATTGTAGCCATATATCCCAACCATTGACCATTGTCCCATGCAAGAGACCACTTGTCCCTTTGGATATTATCGAACTATTGTGTCACCTTGAGGTTTTTCTCTCTTATTATGTTGTAATAATAAAAGAAACATGTCTTTGTCATTTCACATGCTGCGATTATTTGTTAGAAATGCGATTTTTAAAACAATTGGACAAAAATGGTAAATTATTAATTAAATAAAATAGGAATGAAGAGAATAATCCATGTCCACAACATCTTTCTTTAGTGTTATATTTTTAAATCACCTTATTAAGTGATGTGCTATGTTCTGAATGCAGTAGACATGCACATAATTGTTGTCATTCCAACCACTATCGTCCTTAGAGTATGCACTCTTGATTGATTTGTGACAGTAGAAAATTAGGTAGAAGCCTAAAGAGTCTCATCTTCTAATAATAATATGTTGTTGTACTTGTCTTATCCAACTAAAACCAATAATGTTCCTCTATATTTGTCGTACAAAAAACATTTCATCAACTAGGACAACCGATTTTCAAAATTTGAAATCATTAATACATGGTTTGAATATTAAAAAAATCCTCTTAAAAATGATATGTTGCTCATGCAATTGGTTGCCCTCATATTTTAGTTGAGTATTGATTTTCCAAATAAACCCTGTTTTAGTTGAGTATTGATTTTCCAAATAAACCCTGGAACGTAAAGTTACATTGTGTTTAGGAGAGGTGTGCTAATTCATCTCTAGCAATTTAGAGAAAGAACTAAATTTTACCATTATTAAAAAAAATAAGTGAATCGCGAATATCTAATTATTAATTTTTGACGTGTTTTTATCACCCCTTACTATTAATATATATTATTAATTATAATTCGAACGGTTAAATCATCAAAATAATTTCAATAATATATTTCTTAATTTCTATAACATTTGTTTTTATAAATTGAAAATAAAATATATATTAGAAAAAAATTAGTTGAAAAAGGTTAATATAATATTTAGACTTGAGTGTGAGAAATTCTTTCTCCTTCTATAATCTATATAATAGATGGATAGATTTTTTATTTAATTTAAAAAATATTAATTGAATCCGTTTTAACTTAGTGGAGGAAGGGAACTATTATAAATCAAGTAAATGTGACTCCACAGCTGCACCACTGAGACTCTACGGAAGAGACCGAGGAACTTCCGGCTACTCACCATGGTTAGAGATTCGTTCTTCCCTCTTTGTTTCTTCATCTTCTTCTTAATTTTGGGTTTTTAACTTTTCAGTGATTTTGCATTTTGGAGGACATGGATTGTTCATTAAAATAAAATCACTGGAAAAAGCTGTCAAAGAGTGTTTTTTTTTTTTATAATTTAGTTTTAAAAATTAGGGGCTGCTGTCAAATATATCTTGTCAGTGTAATTTGATTTAAACTTGAGTTTAAGTAAAATCATTTGAGTTTAAACACCAAGTCTAATGGATTTTAAAAAAATGATTTAGATTAAAATAAATTTTGAAGTGAAGTATTTTCTTACAAAACATCATCCAAGATATTTATTGAAAGAAATTCTTTCAAGGTTGTTATTTTCTTTTTGTAAACAATTTCTTGGTTGTAAAACATTTTTCTTCCAAAAGATTTCAGTTCATTTTCACTACTAATTCAAATATAGCCTTAAGAACTGACCCATACAAGATCAAAAGGTTGTTTTTGCTACTATTATCAATGTACAAGTTCATCCGAATGGAGAAGTGAATCTGTCTCTTGTACGATTACTATTCTGACCAATGCAGAAGAGAACTGCTTAGCATCCTAACCAATTATTTGTTCCTACGAGGTTTGAGACTATACCAGCAACTAATTCTATATCTCCTTTATAATATTTGTTGAAAGAAAAAGGTTAAAATTGACTATTATTTTTAAGTTATTATATTAGAGATGACCCAATCGCAACACAGCCACACATTGCAACTCTGCTGATACATATCCTCCAAAATATCCATGTTAACACGGTCAATCCATCTTCTTATTGCTTTGGTAAGATTCCTGTTTCCTCTGACTTGCCACATTCGGAACTACCATCACAGTTTTTTGAGATAATGAAACACCACAATCTTCTTTCTTACTCTTTGTTGACAAACTTTGTCCCTTAAGTGATTGTGAATACTTTAGAGTTCCAAACTCCATATTGTTCAGTTTAGAGGATGTGAAACTCTTAGCTTGCTTGGTTAACTTTGCAGACTCTGACAGAACAGTCTTCTGAGAGGATTGAAGAAGAGGGAAATCTTTCTTTGAGAGCTCAAACGATGTTGACTTGCCATCCTTGTGTGTCTCCGAACAAACCTTTGGAAGAAGGGGGAAATCTTCATCTGTGAGCTCAAAAGACTGCGATCTGCTACCCATGTCTGCCTCAGAATGAGCATTTTCCAATGGAGTAGAGTCTTGGGCTTGTGTTGGTGGTGTATCATTGCGAACACATGGAAGAAGCGGGGACAAATCTTCACTTGAGAGCTCAGACAACATCGAATCACCACCCTTGTCTGTCTCAGAACTTGCCTTTGCTAATGGAGCTGGCCCTTGTGCATGTGTTGGCAGTGTAGCCTTGGGAATGCCTGGAAGAAAGGGGAAGTATTCTTTTGTGATCTCAAACGGCGTTGAGTCAGCATTCAAATTTGTCTCAGAATGAACCTCCTCCTCTAGTTGCTCTGTAGGAAATTTGGGCAATTCATTGTTCTCTGTAAAGGAAATTTCCCTTGGCTGGTTCGCATTTGTGCGTATATCCCAGTAGGAGTTATAGTTCTGCAAGATTCAACCATTTTTAGGATGCTATATTGTGTGCTGTCATAATATATATAGATGGAGTTTGATAAGAAAGACAAAATACCAAGTCAGGTATATATGTGCCTGTTCCTCGTGATTTTACTCCTTCATCAAGGCTGTAAGTTGGATGATACAGTGTCTGTCTCGGGATGTATACATTTCTACCACTTTGATAAAACATGTTCCAGTTTTGCTGTAATGTCAGGAAATCACCTTCACTCCAGTTTTGCTGGGTTGATATGGCAAACATATCACTATGAGAAGGTGAAGATGGAGAACTGGAAAGTACAGTTGTTACTGGCATGGAATAATTAGGATATAGCTGAACACATTGTAAGTCAAAATAGTAACTGCCATAATCTCCATCCAAGACAGACCCTTCAGATCTTCCAGTACCAAATGGACAAACAGGAATGTCAACATCTGCCCTTTCTCCTTTCCCATTCCTTTCCAAAGTACAGAAGAAAAACTTCTCAAGTGCTGAACCCATGTTTTCTCCTGGAAGGGCGAGGACCTGCTTGAGCTTTCGTGCACCATAGGAAAGAGCTAATCTTATTCGATGTAAATTGGCTGCAGATAAGTAAAATAGTAGGCAAATAAGTGGAAGAGGGAAATACACAAATTTCTTAAGTCTTTTAATCATTACGATGAAGTATTAAAGGTATAGCACAAATAAAGTATAAAACATGTTGACAATAAACCGTTGATTCTTAAGGGGGTAAAATTACCTAAGTTGACGCAACGACCTACGTTGTTATCATTTCTTAGAGGATCCAAGATGTTCATGAGCTTAACGGGAAATTCAGGAGTCACATTCTCGGATGCTCTTATGCTGAAAGAGCACATATCCCTGTAGTTTCTGAGGAGATCTTTCTGGAACAAGAATCCACCCTGATCACATTCTGGTGTTTCTGCAACAATCATGTTGAAATCAAAGGAAGGACTGAAGAATGAAAATACATCCAATGGCTTATGCATACTTAACACTTACCAACAATTTCTGGAAGGGAGGATAAGGCTTTTGGACCCCATATACTAGCATAATTGTTGTCCCAGTCAAATGAGCCGTAGTAGTCCAAAAACATGTATAGAACCTGCTGATAGTAGCGATTCAGTAGTTTTATTCTTCAGGTAGATTTAAATACAAATGCTGAAAGGGTCCAAAGAATGTTCCTGATGGAAGACATGACTCACCTCTAGAGGACCACGCAGTGACGAATGAAAACGATTGACAATATACAAGACTAATATTTCTATCGCATAAGTTGATAACAGTCCATGGTGTGCACCAAGAATTCGGCTTTCATAATAGCACCAAGCTTTGATTAAGACAATACTGCGTTTGAAAAGATGGTTCTTTCCAACAAGCTGGTCAACCTAAAAGTTTATTTTCAACTAGAACAATTAGCAAAGCCTGAATAGAAACTGAATGAAAATATAATTTCAATCAGAAACAGATGAACTATTTGGGAAGAGATACAATGGACAACACACATGTATAGAGAAAATGGAAAGGGGCTGAGTAAAAAACTAAATCAATATTAACCACTGAAAAAACAAGCTGACTGAATGGAGACAGATTTTTTTATGGTGTCTCTACATGATCATTCACACAGTTTTTGACTTTGCAGGACCTGGAAACATAGCTAAGAATCTATAGCACACACTGTAGTAGAAGGAGAAACCAAGCAGATATGTAAAAATGTAACAGGAAAATGAGTCCTACATGTCTACATGACATCTGAAACACAGAAGTGCAGTACCAAATACCAATGTATAAAATGATAGGTCTAACTCTCCATATATTCACAAGCACAACTAAGACTATTCACAGATAAAGTATACTTAACTATCAAGTATTTTTTGGTTACACTTAACTATCAAGTTTAAGCATACAAAAACTGTACAACAATGTTCAGTGCCAAAGAGAGATTTAAGCTTATAGATCTTAAACACTAGATGAATAGATATCAGAAAACACCCAACTAGGTGTAAATGTTAATTAAAACAAATACCTGCTCCAAAAAGTATATAGTATAGAATCCAACCATCTGATTGAAAGAGATGTCAACTGGTATGTTTTTCACTGTACATTTCACAAGCTGGACCTGCAGCTCATCATCAAAACATAAAAGAGGAAGTCCATAAAATAGACAGATAACCTTTGACAAAAGGTTAAACACTACTATCTAATCAGGTCAAACACATAAAGAGATTAATTTTGAAAATAAAAAAAACAGGAAGATAAGGATAACAGTTGAAATGGGAAATTTTGTTTCTAAACCTGTGCAGGTATATGTTGTATGTCTTTTATCTGGTATTCAGGGTCATCTTCTCTTTCAAGTATACTGCACACTGTTAATGCCAAATCATCCTCTGCATCTGCCGGACTGAGAGCTGTCAAGTCAATATCTCCATCAGGAAGGTAGGTTTTTAGTGGAACAGAACCGAATGGCAAAACCTGTAGGAGGTTCACAAAGAGGTAAAACATCCATTTACAATCACACTGTAACAATATAAAATAATGAAATGAACTTTTTATTGGCAGCAAAAAGCTTTCAATGTTTAAAGTGACAATCAAGGTTTAATTTTTTTTTGTAAATTTGATCTTGAACCCTTTTCCTTTTTGGAAATAGTGTCCAATCCCTAGTCAACAACGTGCACCACAGCAATCAATTACTTGCAAAATATACCGCAATATCATTCAATTCATGCATTTCAGAGTTTTAAAACTATACATGTTTTAGTGGCATGGATAAATTCAATTTATAGGAGGACTACAGACATTTTTCTTTTCTAGTTCTGACAGTAAATTCTGGGTTGTTAAAGTACAATTTGTACACACAAGCTTGTGATAGTATGAAGTGTCAGTTCATATGAATTGGAAAAATTATCAAGGTAAGAGGAAGAACAGTGTAAAGGAAACAAAATACAGCATGCAAAGTTTAAGCCAACCAGCAGTGTAAAGATTATACTGATCATTAGACTTGTAAATGGTAACTTGGTTTTGCATGACATGATTTTTATGTTATTTTAGATATGTATATATAGAAGGGGAAAAGGATGAGTTGATAGGGGAAGGTATCTATCTGCACATCTAAGGTATGGTAAAAGTATACAAGAGCCAACAACATGGTTATAAAACCATGTTAAGACAGTACAATAAATAATAAAATCACATTTGAATATAACTGCTCTTAAAAGGAAAGCATATAAAGAGAGAAAAAGAGTTTTGCACCAATAATTTCTATACAGAAATCAAATAACAGTCACAGCAGCATACATCAAAACGGATCTAATTATATGCAAATCATTTAAAGCAGCAGAAATTACAAGAGCAGACAACTAATTATGAGAGGAAGAAAGCAACTTCATTAAAGGAAGAAAAGACCAAATCTAGAAAACCAATGCTACCAATAAGAAATTATAAATATGATTTATCAGATCAAAGTATTCTAACATGTGCTCCATAGTAATCTCCTATCAGCTTCCGAACATAATGAATAACATCCTTTCTGTTCTCCTCAGATAATACATTTGGTTCAATTGTCCATAGTATCTCTTGGGCCCTCTCTTCAATCATATTCCAAAGTTCCTCATCCATTGATAACAGTTGGCTATGTAGAGTTGGTAGCAAATTTTCTTTTTTATTATCCATAGCTGCAGATATTATAACTTAGACCTCCAGCAAAATAAAAACCTGGACAACAACACAAACACAACATCTAGGCATTAACTTCAATGACTGCATGTAAAACAGAAAAATAGTCCATAAAACTAATATCTTTTTATAAGAGAACCACATTCCTGAAAACATAAACAATTAGGCAAATTCCATTTGGGTGAACCTAGGATTAAATATGGCACATCTACACCTAGTTATATTTAAAACAAAGAGCCAATATTGCAGGGTAATAATTGTTAACTGAAGACATATATAGCTTTCGGTTCCTTACCAAATTTTCGAAGCACTTGTCTTCGTATATATCAGCTACTGCTTTTGAGACACTTCTAAAATTTTCTGGGCTAATGTTGTATAGAAAACTTTAACCGATTGATTTGAAGAGCTTCACAGCTGGCCATGCAAACCTATCAAATTATATTCATAAACATTTGATATTTGGTATCATAAGGAACAATAACAACAACCAAGTCTCATCCCCTTAGGCAAGGTTGGCAGCATGGATAAAACAAGATGTAACAGCATGCCACAATTCACAAACAAGACACAGATAACTAATTATTCACAAAAAATCAAATTCAGCACAGGCGTTAAAAGAAGGACTCAAAAAATTAACACCACAAACCCTGTTCCCAACTCAAAAGAGTAAAAGATCAGTTCTTTATGCAGAAAACTCTCAAGAACTCAACAATTAAGTCACACGAGGACCATGAAGGAAGGTACATTGAACAAAGATGGACAAGAAACGGATGACTAAAGAAAATAGCAGTTTTTGAGTCACAAAATTTCTCCCATGAGACCACACTGCAGCCATACCTCAATGATCATCACCCACAACAACAGAGGTTAAGGGAAAGCGAATTTACTACAGAAACTGAAGAAAGCTTCTAGCTTTTGCCTGGAATGCAGCATGGTCATAAGCTCTGAACCTCATTGCCAACGTTCACACCAGTTAAAATTCTAAAGAAACTCCCTCCCTGTCAGTCACTGACACAGTGGTCCATGACGTTAGAAGCTGCTAACTCTCCTGTTCCAGGAAACGTGATCCTTGCTCTTTATATATACAAAAAAAAATAAAAAATACTAAATAAAAAATAAAACCACCTATATTGGACAAGCAAAGTCTGGACTCTATCCGTTATTGACACACAAGCATTATTTCTCAGGGTTTCAATTTTTTTCATCACTTGACTTAAGACCACTTAGACTGTTACATTTCTTTCTGAGCGTAATCTTCGACATGTTATTTATTCTTTCTTCTCCTTGTCAAACTCTTTCGTCACCTCGCTTGTATTTTCCAAATAACTCCTTCTCTGCTATTAAGTGTGACGGTGCTAAAGTTCCAGTCTTTCCGCAGAAAACCCGCGAGAGTTACCTCATTGAAAGGGGTTTGGAGTTTAGCGCAGGAGACGCGTTTTTTCGAGAGGAAAGTGCCACCGGCCGAGACCTCGGCGTTTTGGCCGCTTCGTTACACAAGAAAAGCAACGGAAGGTTGCGCGTCCTGGACGCATTGTGTGGATGTGGAATTCGATCACTTCGGTACTTGGCTGAGGCTGAAGCGGATTTTGTTGCGGCAAATGATGGGAATGAGAGTTATGGAAGCACCATTGTCGAGAATTTGTCCAGAGTTTCCTCGGAAGAAGAGGGGAGATGGGTGGTTACCCATTTGGAAGCTAATAGGGTTATGACCGATTATTATTTGCAGAAAAATTTATTTGATTTTATTGATGTTGATTCTTTTGGGAGTGATTCCTCGTTCTTGAGGTCTGCCATTTGTACTTTGAAATTCGGTGGCTTGCTCTATGTTACTTCCACTGATGGCTACTCATCTGGTGGCCACCGTCCTCATCAGTAAGAATCCTTTTTATTCTTTTGCTCTATGTTATGTATGGTTAATAAGTGATTGTTTGTTTATTTGCATGTTCTGTTGTAATGGATTTAGGTCCCAGTTGGTTAACTTCATGCTTTTCTGCAGTTCTTTAGCCGCATATGGAGCTTATGTGCGCCCAATGCCGTATGCGAACGAGATTGGTTTGCGAATGCTTATTGGTGGGGTTGCCAGGGAGGCTTCGGTGTTGGGGTATCATATTACACCCTTGTTTTCTTACTATGCCTTTCATGGACCTGTTTTTCGAGTCTTGCTCAGATTGAATCGTGGGAAGATTCATGACAGTAGGTATTGTATCATTGTGTCTGTTAACCTTATCTTTCCATTTCTTTCTGTGTGTTCTTGTTTAATTGCTATGTTTTTACTCTTTTATTTATTACTTTTGTGACTATCTTAGGTATTATGGTTACATTGGCTACTGCAACCAGTGTGGAAATTCCCATGAGTTTTCTTGGGATCAACTGGGTCAGATAAGTTGCTCGTGCAGCGTGTCAGAGGTATGGTCTGGTTTGTTTGAGACTTCATCATTGAGGTTTGTTCATATTTGTGAGTTTAACTTGTGCTGTCAAGGAATATTGCCAGACAATCCTTCTCAGATTTATATGATATTTTATTCATCTCTATTTTTTTAATCTTAAACTCCTATCTGAACTGTTACTGCATAAGAAATAATCAATTCTGACTGTATTTGTTTCTTTTCCCTTCGTTGTAATTGTTATTTATATGTAATACAACTAAGATGTAACCCTCTTCACCTTTTGGATTCATTTATTATTCACACATGATAATGAATGGTTTATGGAACAGGAATGAGGAAAACCGTTCAAGTTTTGTGGTGTGGTTTAAATTTTCTGCAGACCATATTGCAGAAAAATATTACTTTATATGAGTGCATAAATTATTTTCTATTTTAATTTCTTTTTCAGGTTTCAAACTCCCTTGTGGTATCAGGGCCTCTTTGGACGGGACCTCTTCATGATGCTGCCTATCTTATGGACATGCTAAATCTGGCCAAGGAGTGGGGATGGATAGGCTGTGATGGTAAAGACAGCCTTGAAAAGCTAATAACAGTGATGATGGATGAAAGTGACCCCAAGTTACCATTTGGATACATCAAGTTGGATGAGGTGCTTCTTATTGAAATTGTATCTTTGTTGCAATGTGAAATAATGTTAGCTACTCTGGTTAGAAAAATGGCTTAAGGTGGTTTTTGTGTACTTATGCAGATGGCAAGCCGTGCAAAAATCAATTCTCCACGTTTGAGGACCTTGATGAGCGCCATGCACCAGGTACTCTTTAACAAATCTTTTATCTGAGAAAAAGTAAGCCATAATTGTGTACTTTATTGAGTATATATTTGGAAGATTTTTGTTAGAAACAAATTTAGTTTAGATCTTTTTTCAAAATTGCTAAAAGATTATTGATCACTACATTGATTTATATAGATAGTCTTAATTTAATAATTGTATTTATTGATCACTAATTCAAATATGACTAATTAAACTCCTACGTTAAGCCATGAAATCATTTATGACTTAACATTGTTCACATCACATGGCACAACACAGGCCCCTCTTTAGGTAAATGCCCAAAACTTTACTTGTCACTAAAACTGATTGGTTTCCTGATGTATGGTTTACCAAAATATAAAACGAAAGGGTGTTACCTTTTATTATGTATCATGAGTGTATTCTTTCCCTTGGAAATTTTCAATAGGAAAAAGATACATTAAAAGAGGTTAAATGCTGAA
>Ga0123342_1007486_pt1 | contig 14375 bp, 3 predicted proteins | sample Turbeawhitnodule_FD_89960 | JGI IMG/M metagenome (GOLD analysis project Ga0123342, IMG submission 89960) | Root nodule microbial communities of legume samples collected from Mexico - Turtle bean Mexico white nodule | ecosystem: Host-associated > Plants > Roots > Nodule | place: Mexico: Nepantla...
GATTGGAAGAAAAGGTTCAACGTGGCAGTGGGCACAGCGAAAGGTTTGGCTTACTTACACGAAGAGTGTTTGGAGTGGATTCTTCATTGCGACGTGAAGCCTCAAAACATTCTCCTTGACTCAGATTTCCTACCCAAGGTAGCAGATTTTGGGTTGTCAAAACTTTTAAACAGAGACGAGCGTGGAAATTCTAGTTTTTCACGAATAAGAGGGACTCGAGGGTATATGGCTCCAGAGTGGATTTACAATCGGCGTATCACTTCTAAGGTGGATGTTTATAGCTATGGGATTGTGGTGTTGGAAATGGTGAGAGGAAGAAACCCTATGGCAATCCACAGTCTTGAGAACAGCGGGGACATGGAGCAGCAGCGGTTGGTGACATTGATAAGGGAGAAGATAAAGCACTCACCAACTTGTGCGTTTTGGATGGAGGAGATAATTGATCCCAACTTGGAAGGAAACTATGATGTTTCAGAAGTAGAAGTTTTGGTTAAAGTGGCTTTGCAGTGCGTGGAAGATGACATGAATGAAAGACCATCCATGAGCCAAGTTGCAGAGATGATTCAGGCCAATCAAAATAAACTCCTCCCTCGTTAATTATATTTACTCTTTTAATTTTCTAACTCTTCTTGTTTTTGCATTTTACCCACTGCATCACTACTTCCTCTTCTTTTGAAGGAAAGGATGAATTACTAAACAATAAAGTTTTGTTTATGCTTCATTGCTACCGTTTCTTATGCAATATTATTTAGGCCTAATTATTGGTTGAGTTATTTAGTCATAAAAATCTATATTTTCGTTATAATACTATTTTAAGATAGATTAATTAGAATTTCTAATCATGAACTACATACCTATTTTAGATTCAAAGTGACAGTATAACCAAAATATTAAATAACCATTAAATTTTAAAATAAAAAATAATTAATTATTATATTAACTAAATTATATATATTTTATTATTAATAAAATATTATAAATTAATTTCTAATTTTAGCTACTCACGACTTTTGGTTCTAAATTATCTTTTATAAAGACTAATTTAGAATCTAAATTAATTAGTAGTTAAAATTTTGATAATTAATGTTAAATAGTACTTTATAAACTATTTTATAAATTTTTATTAATAAAGTGTTTACAACCACGTGCAAAACCTCTTTCGATGCAAAGACTTTTTTCATGTGAACATTGACGAAAGCCTCTTCACCTTGCTCGCTCAGTTCGAGGCTAGGAGATTGTGTACTATTTGCGTTATATTCGTTGTATGACTGATATGATCTTAATTGAATATAAATTCGATGTGAGATAATATTTGTTGTTAATGGTTGTTATGTTTTAGCTCGGTATATTCGACAGAGAAGCGAGTTTCTACTTCTTGTTTATTTCCTAGAATTTTTTTGAGATGTTAGAGATTCTTTATTCTGTAGTTACATGGAAAAACTAACGAAATATTAATAAATGAGTGTATTTTATTTAAATAATTTTTATTTCTTATAAAATCATAAATTGATACATGAAGATTAAATATATGATTGTTACTATTTGAATCTGTTGTGATATTATTTTGATGATAGATGATAAAATGAGAAGAGAAGAATCAATAAAACTATATAAATAGAATTTGGCCCCCATAAAATAATACATATATTGTTTTAAGTAATTTATATTACACTAAATTTTATGTTTTTATTGACTTGATTGTGAGAGTATTATCAACACGTGGAATCTCTCTCATCTCATTGCGACTTACAAACATCCAGGAGTTGCAATTACAATAGAAAATCATCTCAAATACCAACTCTCAAAACTTCAGACATTCAACTTAGTGAGAACACTATATAACTTTCTCAATATAGTAATTAATTATTTTTTATCTTTAAATTTAATTTTTACTTAATAATATTTTAATGTGAGTTGAGTGTCGAAGTATAATTACTATACATGTCAAAGAAAAAAAAATGAAATCTGACTAGTTCACAAAGAAAAAACTTCTCGCAAAAAACTCGAGATGAAGAATTAATAATGCTCATTATATAAATCTTATGCTATATGAGGGATAGAGACATAGAGTGGATAACAATGATACTAAAAATGAGGTCCAGGGAATCTTAAGTATGTGAAATAAAGATTATTTTACATGTGAGAGTTACATCACTAACAAAGGATTCTTAGCTGTATATCTAATTTTAGTTTCGCCACTCTAAAAATAATTTACGATGTATATTATTCATAATATTTTTTACATACTTTATTACGGCTGCAAAGAAGAAAATCTGTGTTAAACAGCATAACTATGTTTTCCATCACGCCCAACTAACTCACCAAACTTAAATCAGAACTGACACCTCCTAAACTCTACTTTTTAATAAAATATTGTTTATAAAAATATAAAGGATAATTACTTCTTTAAACGAAGGTTCAGTAATGTTAATATGAGTAAAAAGTATATATAGAAATAAAAAAATTATATTGTTTCTAAGAATATTAAATTCGTTTGAAAATTTTACACTTGCTTAACTAAGAGCTTAGTCATAATTAATTAATAAGGTAATTTGTTGTGTTTTTATATTTTGATTGAGTTTTAGATTCATAACTTACTATTTTAGAAGGTGACTTATGATTAAGATATGTTGTTATTATATGGCATACATGTTATCAGCTCTTTAAGGACAAAATTGGAAAATCCATTCTAAATAATTTGGTATAGTACTTAAAAATGTAAAGAAAAGTAAGAGAGGAAATGGTGTGAGCAGAAGATTATTAGGAGTGAAAGTTGAGTTCCACTGCAAAGTTTTTGGGTCAATTTAAGGCAGCTGTGAGTTTGTTATAATAATGATAATTTAGAAATGGATTCTGTATTTGGTCTTCTACCTCATCATAGGAGTCAAACAACCAATATAATATGCACTTCTAATTTTTAGCTATACTTGACCCTTGCCTATAGCAACTTGCCAAATGGCACTTATTTTAAGCTTCAATTATTAGTAGTGGGTTGCTGAAGTTTGTTTCTGCATAAGTTCGCATGCCACGCCAACCATTTCTCCATTATTCGTTATTTTATTATTCTTGTTTTACGACAACTTGTCATTTTTTCTCAGACAGTGACTTCTGGTACCATGTCTGCCACAGCAGTTACCGCGTTCCTTCCTCTCTCCTTCTTTTCCATGTAAGCAAAGCAACTATAGTCATTATGCTTAATTATAAAAAAAATAAAGATTATTTTCTTACAATTTTTAAATGAATTCTTTACTGTTGAATAAAAATTACAACTTAAGTTTCACTAAACTAGAGTTGAATTTAGAGCTAGTTCATCCTAACAGGACAATACCAGTGGAAACAAACTTAAAAAATAAAAATAAAACTCGTTATTTAATAAAATCTAGATAAATTTGATAAAATGAAAAATATATAAAACATCTTATATTTAGTTTTTCTCTCCGTAAGAAACCATGATTGTGCAAATTTTATCTCACTAATTAATTATACCAATGGTATACAAAATTTCTTTTGCACTGGAGATTCAAAGTAAGTGACAAGGAATATCTAAAGAAAATACATTGTATAATTGAAATATAAAACATGATAGTTTGAGTGTAAAGGATATAAGTTCTTTCAATGAAACTCTTATAAAGAAATGGAAGTGACAATTACCAAATAAGAATAAATCTAAATATCTAAATGTCGGTGGAAAGTTGTTGTAAAAGTATATGAGGAGAAAGTCGATTAAAGTGGTTTGATATTGAGACTGGAGAAAAAAGCAAAGGCATGATTTTTTACTGGATAAGTGGCATGAGGAAGCTATAAAATAAAAAGTGACATGGGAAAATTTGGTAAAGTCTATTTATGGTCAATAAAGATGAATATCTGCATCAATAGATGCTAACTCAAGTGTAAAAGTGAGAAAAATAAAATAAATAAATAAAAAATTCTTATTCACATAGTGTATATAATAAAAAAAAATTAAAACCTAACTGAAACAGAAAAGAAAGTTAAGTCAAACAAACAAAATTCAATAATTTAAAATAAAAAACTATATATGTTAACAATACAATGTTTGTGAAAATTGAGGTTTGTATGTGATAGGTACTTTTTTGTTTGGGAGCAAAACCTTCTTGCAAACATGTATATCTTGTTACAAAAGTGTAAAGCTGCAGGTGGAAGGATAAAAGTCCTCCAAGATTTTTTATTTTTTTTACTTCCAAGATTATTTACAAAAAGGTTGCATACCTCTTAAGAGAAGGAATGTGAAAGAGAAAGAATGTGAATGTGGTGTAAGGAAATGATGAAGTTGCTTTTATTTTACTTTAAATAAAACGAATTAGCATAACATATGTTTTTCATATGCATAAGGTTAATATTAATACGAAAATGTTCAGGAACACGTTGAAGATCTCACAGTGAAAATCGAGAGACCAATAATACCTGCACTAGAGAAGAAACCCAGAGAATCCAAAACCTAGGATAAAAGGGGAAATGCAAAACAAAAAAGGCCATAAGAATTTAAAGAGGCCCAAAAAACAAACAAACAAAACAGGGGTACAAATAGAAGACAAGAAAAAAAAGCTAACAGGCCCAAAACAAACAGTTTATCAAATATCATCTTGGGATAAATGTCATAGTTGAGCTAATGTTAAAACAATGTTACCTTTTTTTAAGTGATCATCAGTGCTCTCATGTTTTATTTGATAATGCTGCTGACATACATGATTTTCAAGATGGCTATGGGCTTATGAAATAAGCTATTGGGCCTTAAGTTCTTCATTATCTGGTGACGTCATTTTGAAAATTACTTCCCACAACTCTGCATTTTCTTCGGGCACTTCCTGCTTATAGTATATGACAAGAACAACTTCTTGAAATCCTTATATTTTCTCAAAAACATAATCTAAATATATTAAAATTTTCTGAATTACAGTTCCGAAAACATTCAGAAAGCGTGAGTTCTAAACTGTAATTAATTTAATGTTTAGACATATTAAATATATAAATTCAAATGGGTATGCAGAAATCATGGAAACTGCATTATCTGTGGTAAAGAGATTACCACAACAAATATTGAATGGGCCTTCATAGTGGAAGGTATCATCGCTACCTAAATTGATTAATAATTACAATATCAACTTTGATTTGAAACAAGATTGAATGTTGTTCTGGACTGAAGAGGAGAATTGAATTTTGTTATGTAGTGGGAGATTTGAAGTGCTTTAAAAATTTTATAAATTAGTAGTATCTAAATTACCTATCAAAATTTTAGTTATTAATATTTTATATTATAAATTAGTTTCTAAAATAAAGATTAATTTAAAATATAAATAATTAAAATCTTGATAGTTAATGATGAGATATTAATTTAAAAATTATTTTATAAATTTGTATTAATAATAAAAATTATTTTAGATACTAATATATTTTTTTTAATTTATAAAATATCTCTAATTTAATTAAATAATAATTAATTATTTTTATTTTTAGAATTAGTTTTTGTTTAATAATTTTATTGTAGTGATATATTTTTTATGCAATGTTAAAGTTGATAGTTTATGCTAATCAAGAATTTTTTTTACGACTATAAGATATGTTAAGATTAATTATAGATCAATATTAATCAAAACTAATATTAAGAAGAAAAAAATTGGTAGTTTTAATTAAGGTTTTTTAGTCAGTGTGTAATGAAAATTATTTTTCTATTAACAATGTTGAGATTATTTATCTATTAATACACTATGACTTTATTTTAAGTTGACATTTTTTTGTTTAACAAGTTCTATTGAAGTCCTTAAATTTTTATCGATGTTTATATGATTTTTTTTAATTGAAATGACTTTATTTAGTTATAAGTTTAATATTAGATGATGATTGAAGCATCTAAATGAAAAAATTAAAATTCAATAAATTGGAATGATATGTTATCCAAATAAATATTTGAAAAATATAAGTAATTTGAAATAAAAATAACTCAAATTTAATATATTTAAATTTCTTATTCAAACACAAAAGTAAAATATTTTGAAAGAAAATTTGTTAAAAGAGTTTTACTATTTTAAGGTGTATGTCATAAATAAATATTGTAACTTTACTGATAAGGGAACTCAGCTGATAAATTTACATTTGGTATTTGGGAAAATTATTATTCTTGTGTGAACAAACCATTCCCCTAAATTGTAGTCGTTGGTGAAATTTATTAAAAATTTTATAACTGCTTCTTTTCGCTATTTTCTTATCTTAATTATCATATAAAAATTATTTACTCTATTTTGTTTTTCTTAACCTTATATGTAGACATTTTACTCTTTTGTATCCTTATCAACTTAACAAACTTTATTGATTTAATCACTAGTAAGAAATTAACCCATCATAAAAAATTACAAGTGTTTCTATTGTGTAATTTAATATTATAAAAAATAGTAAAAAACTTATTTTTGTAATTATTTGTTTAATATAATTTTGTATAACTTCAATATAAACTTAATAACCATTTTTTTACTTAAATAGTTATTATGATAGTTAATTTTTTAATTATATGTTTTTATTCATCATTAAAAAGAAGATGGATGCACATGGAAACACAACACCAATTTCAAAATAAACAGAAGTGAAGACATGTATCTTAACCATCTAACACAATTTATACAATCACATCAAACTCTTAAAACATTATTTTCCTGTACACAAACAATCTCCTTCACTTATTAAAATGACTTAGGTTCTGTGTAATCTGAGCATGGATACGATGAATTATGAGACGACACTGATTTGTGATGATCGTAGATAATCATATTGGCGGCTACATTTCTGAAGCGTTTCTAATACTTGACTCGTTGTGGGTCTCTTCTCCTTTTCTTCCTCAACGCATTGCAGAGCCACTCTCACCAAAGCTTCCATCTTCTCTTCCTCATAAACTCCTTTTACATTGGGTTTCAAGACTTCACTAACCCAACCACATTCACTTTTCTTTTTATCTTTAAGCCACCCCACCATGCTGAGATGCTGTTTCTCCACTCCATTATCACTGTCAACAACGTCCTTTGTTGCACTCTTTCCAGTTACCATTTCCAAAACAACAATTCCATAGCTATAAACATCAACTTTGGACGTGATTCGTTGGTTTAAAACCCACTCAGGAGCCATGTACCCTCTTGTTCCTCGTATCCGTGAAAAACTGGAGTATGTACTAGTATCATTTCTGTTTCGGAGCTTGGACAGCCCAAAATCCGCTACCTTTGGATGATAGTTAGAATCAAGAAGAATGTTTTGGGGCTTTACATCACAGTGTAGGATCCACTCCAAACATTCCCCGTGAACATAAGCCAACCCTCTTGCTGTACCTAGCGCAATGTCAAACCTTTTGGTCCAGTCCAATTCATCGGACTCCATATTTTGTGCTAGAGACCCATTCTCCATGTACTCATACACCAATAGTCTATGTTTTCCCTCAGCGCAATACCCCCACATCTCGATCAAGTTCATATGGTTAAGCCTTCCAATGCTGCTTACTTCTGCGAGGAAATCTTCTTCTCCTTCGTTAGCATCCTTGAGTCTCTTCACAGCCGCAACTCTTTGATCCAACAACACACCTTTGAATACAACCCCTCCTGCACCCCTTCCTATCTCCTCGCGAAACCCTTTGGTGGCTTGTTTCAGTTCAGAATAACTGAACTTTCTGAAACCAGTCATTGCCAAATGATAGACTCCTCTATCCACACCAGAGTATTTCCGCTCCCTTGTTCTCACCACAAAAAAACAAATAACAAATATGCACAAAACTTCAAAAGCCCCCACTCCTCCTACAAACCAAAGCAAGAACTTAACGTATCTGTTTTCATGACTCATGACATAAGCTCTCTCAAGCTGCATCGTCCTCGAACTCGAAGAACAATCAAGACTGTGGTCATCTGTGGATCCTTCAAAAGAATATGAACTATTTGCTGGCAGTTTCAAGTACAAATCAGCGTTGAAATACGGTGTCCGATACGCATTCCGCAACTGCAACTTCGGGTAACAAGTATAAGTGCCACTGCCAGAGACATATGTATACTGAATACCTTTACAGTTGCATAATTGAAGGCATAAATCCTGACACTGACGGAGAGTGTAATTTGTCATAATCCCAGACTCATAGCCATATAACTCCACGTTGCTTATATACAAAAACCGAGACTCGTCTTCGTTGCAAAGCGTAGAGAATTTCGGTTCACATCCATAAGACCAATCGTGATCATTCCTCCACTGATACCCGGGAAGGCAAGAGCACTTCACACTAGAATTTTGATGATAAGAGCACAAACTGTTAGGGCCACAAATACCATGAATAGAACACGGTCTTGCTTTGGCTTGCCACGTAATAGACCATTTTTCTCCACCGTGTCTGCGACTATAAACACGAATGTTTCCATCATGATCAAGCACTAATCTTCTCTGGATCAGAGTGCCAAAATCAGATGTCACAAAAGATAAATCATCTGAAGAACTAAAATTGCCGAGTGTGTCCATAACCGCAACTCGACTGTTGTTGAAAGTGGAACGTCCAGCGTCCCAAGTGGCCAACCATGGATCTGGCCAGTAAAGGCCGGAAACTTCAGGACCATCGTAAAGAAGACGAAGAATGTTGTCGTTGTCGAAGAAGAAGGTGTAGAAACCGGAGGACTTGTTGGTCTCGCTCGTAGAAGAGACCAGTTTGGCATTTCTTGTGAACACTTGTTGAGGCAAAAGCGTGTCCGTAGGGAAATCAAAGCTCTGCCAGATGACGACACCGCCAGCCTTGGTTTCACGCAGAAGGAGGTTGCCAGTGTCGTCGAGAAACAGTTGCACAGACGACAGTGAAACGGTGTTTGTGGACCAAACGTGGGATTCGTCAGCGTCCTTTAAGGCAAGGTTGCCGTTGTTAAGAAGGGAAAGCTTCGAGTCCTTGCCGTTTACGGGGTAGTCACGGTTCGCCATCCATACGACGGTTGCATTCCGGGTTTGGCAGTTGGGTTGGGAGAACCAAACTGCGAAGGAATATGCGTTTTGGCCAACGGCATAGAAACCACCACAGAAGATTGCATTTGGTGAGAGCATGACATCATTGGGGTCCTCCACTGAGAGGGATGAACCTTGGTGCAGGATTTGTACTGCTAAAGATGAAAGTTGCAGAGACATAATAAGAGGGAGAAGGATGAACCACATGGTAACAACTTAGTGAAAAGTAATAATTCACCTTCATCACTCTCAATGTATATATATATTTCTTCTGCTTGCAATGCTGTCTATAACAGTCCCTTTCATCTGATGAGTTGACTATTTATTTAGCTTCATATATAAATAGTTGCTTCCTGGTTTTGGCATTGGCTTGGTTCTACTTCCCTGCGCAGTCTCTTTGACAAGGACATTTATATTCTCATTAAAGGAATCATAGGATATGTTCAGAATCAGTTTCAAAACTTACTCTTAATCAACAAAAAGAATATAATCCAGAACACATCATATTCTAACCGTCACACATAAAATATATCATCATGTTTAACGTTTTATTATTTTTGTCATACATATCACTGTCTTCTTTTCAAGACAACCATCAAGGAATCTTTTATTCTGGAATAGTCTCATGAACATGATCATACATAATCGCAAGTGAATATATAATAATTAGAATAAATAGTTTGTACGATAGTGTAAGAATTTTACACTCTTATTCAAATAATAAACTGAAACAAATTTATTGACTTGATTTTGATAATAATAATAATAATAATAATAATAACTGTTTTAAAGATTATACCAACCACAAATTTTAATGGACGACGTTTGGTCTGCTTAGTAAAAGCTTATAATTTACCTTTTGGGTTTTCCATGTTAAATATAAAATTATTCTAATTTAATTTTTGAATTATCTAAATTCAATATATAGTTATTGAATAAAACAACTCAAAATTACTTCACCCCTACCCCTGTCCAAAAAGATATATAAATTACTCTAATTAGAACACTCGCTTAGATGATATTTTTTTTCTATCAAGAGGATATTGTTGTAAAATATTCATCATTAAGTCGTAGACTATTTTCTAACATAGTTTATTTATATTCAAAGTTTAATGATTAAGATTTAAATACTATACATCATAAAAAGATTTAATAATGATAATAATCTACTTCATGACTACATTTAATAATAATAATCATCTTGTTAAGATTAAAATACTTCATAGTTCAATAATGATAATAACAGTGAGGAATAATTGGGAGACGTGATAACCATATTCATGGTGATTTGTGATTCAATTATTATGATCACCACAATTTTTTTTAAAATCTAGGTGAATGATTTCATAGTTTAGTTTAAATTTGTAAGTTTGTTAATCTCCATTTTCTATATATGTACAAATTCTCATATTGCACTCCATCAATTTAAATAAGCATTAACTTTCGAAAATAACATTAATAACTCTTTTTCATTCAAACACAAGCTTAGTCACTTCAATGGCCAGAAACTTTGTTATCAATATCATAACTTTATTCTAGACAATATCCAAAGACGAATATACTTCGATCCGTGGGGGCCAATATGATTTTCATTCATATAAATAAATTATATATATATATATGATAATAAAGTATAATTGATATCATATAAAATAATAATTTAGTTATATGATAATTATTTTTTAAAACCATATGCTTTTCCTTTATAGTTTATATAAAAATAATAGCCTTCTTTTATATTTTAAACATATTTTTTTATATATTTTTTGTAAAGAGGATTTGTTCTTTCATTTTTTTTTAGATTAACTATTTGAGAATTACTTATATTTTTTACGGTATTTTTAAAAATTAGTTATTACTATTTTAAATGTTATAAATTATTGCATGCGTGATTAAACACTTTACCTTTTTATCTTATTTTGGTCATATGCTTTTAAAAAAATATCATCAAAAATATCATCTATCAACTATTTTGATTATATATGTTACAGTTTGGACATAGTTAGGAATATTACATAGGAGATTAACAAACTGAATTATGATACACACCCACAATTATTATACACTCCTAGATGCATAAATTCAGATATGTTGCATGTAACTTTTGGTGAAATAAACCTATTAAAGTTCGAAAAAAATATTTTCAAGGCAACGATAGCATTTTTTTTTTTTTCATATTTTCAACCATAAAGTGGCAAATTCTTTTTAAATGGTTAATGATTAACATTATCATAAAATATGAAATGATAATTAATTTAATATATTTTTGGAAACATAATTATTAGAATTCTTTTAGAGAGAAAAAGTTATTGGTAGCATAGAACACTAATTAGTAATGTTTATAATATTATTTTTAAAATATTTAATCTTATTAATAAATATACTTATTTTAATAAATTAATAATATAATTTATGTTTAATTATATTTATAAAAAAAATTATATATAATAGATTATTTTTATTTATTTTTGGTTACCCCATCTATTATAGTCTTATACCCCTGGGTGGAAAGAAATGTTTGACTTACTAAACTTTCTCATTTTATGAGATCCTAGAAGATATGGAATCGCGATTCTGTTTATAACACTTTCTCACTTTTCTTATCTCAGCAGAGAAAAAAAAAAAAGACTTTCTTTTTCATTTTGTTCTGAACGAAAACCCACGAATAGATAACCTTATAACTTGGATTTTAATAAACTAAACTAAGGAAATTCTACTTACCCTTTTTTATCATACAAAATAACTATATACGAATATTTAAGAAATCTAAATTTTCAAATTCATATTTTTGGATTTTAATTTCAATTCATTCAAATGTACAATGGATTTGGATTAGATATAAGATTGGAGCTTTTTCTTCTTGCACCCTTACGTTTTTCTTCCTGCACCCCCAACTTTCTAATTCCTAAAACTGACATCTACTTTTGATTTGAAAAAGGACACTGTGATTACTCGAAATCAGGATCTGGGAGTGTGCTACGAATTCATCAATCCAGAATTGAATCATTTTTTTTTTCGATTGAAGGGGTGTACTGGAAGTAATTTTTGCATAAATGATTGATTTCTGGATTGCTAAATCTGGAAGCCTAATTTTGTTACGGATTGGTGGATCCAATTTTTTTTTATTTATTTATGGATTTCTGAAACTAGAATGCATATTTCTGTTATGGATTGGTGGATCCGGAATGTTTTTTTGAAAGATGAATTTTTGAATGTGAAATGCATATTTTGAAATACGGATTGGTGAATCCAAAAATTTCCTGGATTCCATAATCCATAATGCAAAAAAATAAATACAATTCAAGTGCATTTTAGGATTTTTAAAAAATAATAGGGAGAGTTTGATCTTTGCATAACATTGTGGGGGTGCAGGAAGAAAAATGTAGGGGTGTAGGAAGAAACTGTCTAAGATTGAATGCATTTTTGGATTATCCAAAATAGATTGAGTCGACCCTAACTTACGTTGAACTTAGTCAATCAAGGCCCAAATTGAGTTAAGTCGACCCAAGCCCAAGTCAAGTTTAGTCCACCCAAACCTAGGTCAAGTCAAATCAGTCTGGTCCACATCGAGCCAATATGACACAGGACCATGATCCATGTCGAGCTGAGTCGGCCTGAAACCAGGTAGAAATGATTTAGCTCATGCCTAGGTCCAGCCAAGTCGAGCCGACCCAGGTGGAGTAGATTTTGCGTGTGCCTAGGTTAACTCTACTCAGCCCAAGCCCATGTCAACCCGAGTTAGCCCAGGTCCTGGTGGAGCCAAGTCAACCCAGACCCATGTCGAGCCGAGTTTGTTCAGGCCCAAGTGAAGTCGGCCTGGGCCCAACTCAAGTTACGCAGGCCTGTGTCCACGTTGAGTCGAGTTGGCAAAGACCCAGGTCGAGTCAGCCTGGATACAGGTCAAGTCGATCAAATCGACTTGTGCCCAGATCAAGCTAAGTTGGTATGAGCCTATATTAAGTCACTCAGGTCCAAGTCAAGTAGAGTCGGCCCGAGTCCAGGTCAAGCCAAGTTGACTTGGGATGTGTCGAGCCAAATCGGCCTAGTACCAGGTCAAGCCGTGTCAGGCCCAGGTTTAAATCGAGCCGAGTTGTCCCGAGCCTAGGTCGAGACTAGTAAGCCCAGGACAACCCAAGTCACCCAAGGTTCTAGTGGAGCTGAGTCAACCCGGACCCATGTCGAGCCGAGTTTGTCCATGCCTAAGTCAAGTCATGTCGGTCTGGGCCCATGTCAAATCGTGTCAGCTTGGGCCCAATTCGAACCAGTCGACTCAAGCCCCGATCAAGCAAAATCAGCTCGTGCCTCAATCAAGCTAAATTGGCCTAAGCCTATGTTAAGTCGCTCGAGTCCAGATCAAGCTAAGTCGACCCGGGTCCAAGTCAAGTCGAGTCGGCCTAGTTCAAGTCAAGTCGAGTCGACCTAGTCCAGGTCAAGCTGAGTCAGCTTAGGCTGTGTCAAACCGAGTCGATTTGGGGCCATGTAACACCAAGTCAAGTTGTGTCAAGCCTGGGTTAAGGTCGAACCGAGTCAGCTTAGACCTAGGTTAAGACTAGTCGACCGGAGCCCGGGTTAAGTCGGCCTGGGCCCATGTCGTGCTGATTTGACCTCGATCCATGTTGAGCTAAATCTACCCAGGTTAAGCTAAATTAGGTACGACCCAGTCGAGCCAAGTCGACTGGAATCAGTTCAGGCCAAGGTCGAGTCAGTCTGGGCCCACGTTAAGCCGAATTGACCTAGTACCAGGTCAATCCATGACAGGCCCAGGTTTTGGTCAAGCCAAGTTAGCCCGGACTCAGGTCGAGCTAAAGTGGGTAGAGCCTAGGTCAAGTCGGTCAGGGTCCAAGTTGAGCAGAGTCGGACGGGGACCAAGTCGAGCAAATTCGACCTAGGTCCAAGTTGAGCAGAGTCAGCCCAAATCCAAGTTAAACTGAGTCAGCCAAGGTCTAGGTCGACCTAAATCGGCCCGAGCCTAGGTCAAGGTGGCTCGAGTCCAAATCGAGCCGAGTTAACCTGAGTCTAAGTCGAGCCAAGTTAACCCTAACGAACACAACCTCATGATCTTCCAAGTTCATCCTCATATACTTACAAAACTCTTTTTCAAGTTCAACATTGGAGTAAGAGTCATTTTGTAACTACCCACCATTCACAATAACCTAATTTGTCAACATTCACAATAACCTAATTTGTCAACACAAAGTTCATCATGTTGGGGTCGCATTAGGAAGTTAGGTCAGGTCATTTGACGACCTGGTCAAGCCTAATCAGCCTGGTCCATGTCAAGTCGAGTCGGCCTGTGATATGATTCCAATAGCAAGATATAGATGATTCTTTGACATTTTATGGAATCAACTTGAGTTGGAGAATGAAGAGGCACTTTTATAGAAATGGATCAATGTTCTATGTTTCAAGAACTCACC
>Ga0123342_1007487_pt1 | contig 14373 bp, 10 predicted proteins | sample Turbeawhitnodule_FD_89960 | JGI IMG/M metagenome (GOLD analysis project Ga0123342, IMG submission 89960) | Root nodule microbial communities of legume samples collected from Mexico - Turtle bean Mexico white nodule | ecosystem: Host-associated > Plants > Roots > Nodule | place: Mexico: Nepantla...
GACTTTGAATCCCACAAAGCCTACTCACCCTCTTTGCACACAACCAACACCTCAAGCCAGAATCACACTGACTTTACAGGATTTTACAACAGTTTTACAGAGAGTAATATGAACAATTACAAGTAACTAAACAAAGGTAGAAAACACTTGGAATCACAGTACAACAAAAACCCTATTGATCAGTTCTTGAATCACAACAAAGCTCAAAAGCAATCTTGCTAAAACTTGGTAAAACACCTTTTCACAAACAGTTGGTAATCTCTCAAATCAATCTCAAATCAGAGTATCAAACTTTTCTGTTTTATCAATCCTTTTCACGTTTGAAAGGAGACTAGTTTTATATTCCTTGAGAAGCTAGGCAGATTAGAACAACCAAATCAGTTAAAACAAGTTTTCAAAAAACTATTATGAAAACTTACATTTAATCGTTTAAAACTTCAATTTAACTGGTTGAATGGTTTTGATAGTTTGCCTTACATATTGATGTTCTTAATTTGGCAAATGCTTTGTTAGATGGATGGTCTCTACACTCAACTGAATTTTGTTTTAATTTGATTGCAAAACGATAGTTATAGATGACTGTGATCAATGTTAATCGTTTCATTTTAATTATTGTATATGTCAATAACATTTGAAATGTTCCTCAATTAGATTAATCATTTAAGATGCGTATGAGATATCACATATGAAGTTTCCTTATAAGTGTAACTATTATTTGGTTAATCACTATATACTGTTCATAAAACTACACCAAGCAATTCATTTATGGTTGTACTCTTGACATGTACCTTACCTTATCATTAACGAAGTGGTTACCATGTTTAAAATTTTTGGCAACCTATCTGTATGTTTTTGCACAAACATCAACTATGTTAAACTATGTTGATGTTCAACATGCACTCAACCTAATAACATGAATCAAAATGGTTATAGTTCTTGTATTAAGTGGGGAATTAAGTCTCCCTCTTTGAATATTACTGAATCATGTCCAATTTTTTTAGTAAGGCCAAAAAGCAAAATTAAAAGGACCAAACTTGAAATTTTTTAATCAAACTGATTACATATGTGAAAATATAATAACAAAGTAATCCTTGTACATTATCAATTTCTACATATCTTTCTACTAAAAATCCATAAATGTCAAAATAATTTAACAAAGACTTTGACCATAAAAATTGGAAGGTGTACTTAGTACACAATGTTTAACAAATTCCCTAACATCTTTCAAACATCAAAACAACAAGTCAATTCTATTTGCTACATGAACACTGTCCTAAGAAGGTCATCGTAAAACTTTGTGCCCACTGTTCTCAAATTCCCCAACATAGCTTATTCGTGGATGTTGTCTTTATGAAGTATACAAAATCTTCTTGGAAATTTTGAACTACATCTTGAAAAAACAATATCATGCATGAATTTATGCACCCACGAAATGACCACAACAACAAAACATATAAATATAATGAAACTAGAACCAACCGAGGTGTATTCTAATATGTTCTTCCCATCAAAATTAGGCACACCGTCCCACGACTCCATAGATTTTAGCACGTTCAACCCATAATCATACGTGCAAAACATCAACCACATTATACATTACATACATACACTAATGATACATCTATATACGAACATAATAATATAGTGGTATGGACTAACGTATTTGATTGTAATGGCTCGTATTGGATTGTATTGTATGTCTTTACCACCAATGCCCATCATACCAAACAAATGTTCAAGTCAATGTGCCTCCCGATATGAATATAAATTTACCAACACATACCATATACTTCAAAAATTTACCAACATATACCATAATGTACTAAAATCTACAAAATTCTTAACACCATGGATTTTAGACAACTATTTTTACACCCGATCATTGAAGAAACTGTGCAAAGCAAGAACTACCACCAACATCACCCAAACTGATGTGTTGAACCGCCCACAGTTGTTGCAAAAAAACCCAAGTCAAAATATAAAAATAAATACTACATTTTTCCATCACATAAATATAAAATAAATATATACTATAGTTTTTCATCGTTTAATATGCAAATGTGGTTATTCTAATATGCAACACAATCAACTAAGTGAATTCCAACTGCATTCTTTTGTTGGTTGAAAATTTGGGAAACTCGACTTAAATTGCTAACCAATAAGTCATGAATAGCTTCCCCCCAATTGTACACATTCAATTGGTCTAACCTATCTAACAACCTAAATGAAAAACTAGTGAGATACCTAAACGTATGAGAAAAATAAAAAACTACAAACCCAAACAATATATAAAACCTACAAAAGTCATCGACGTATTTTTTTTTCTTATTTTACTATTGCTAAGTTTCTTAACAATACCACTTATTGTGATATCCTCTCGTCAAATAAATTTTGACCAACCCATTGATAAGTGTCATAATTAAGTAATATTTCGTATACAAAGATACCCTTATGGATTTTAATTGATAAAATAGTTATAAGTTAACCCCTAATTTAGTAATTTGAACCTTTTTACATATTTTTTATTATAAGATGAATGTGAATTTATTTCCAAATTTGTGTTAATTTTAGGATTCTAGGGAAAATGGAGAAAAGGGCTAAAGGAGAATGGACAAGTTTAAGACACAGATGAAAAGACAAAGTTGGAACATGGGAAACTCGTTCAAAATCCCCCAAGCAAGATCACTCTAGAGGAACTCGCCCAAGACTCACTTAAGCGAGTTCACTCAAGTGAAGTTGGGATTTTTCTCGTGAAACTTGTTTAAGTAAGCAATATCTCGCTTAAGCGAGATGTCACTTAGCCTAAACCCAATTAGGTTAAATAGAAAGTGTGGAACATAACCCTAAACATCATTGAAGAATAAAGAGAAATAGAAACCTAAAGGAGACAACCGTTAAGGAGAAACATCTTGGATTTTCTTTTCTTGTTTTCCATGCTTGAAATGACCAATATGAGTGGCTAATTCTTTCCTTTGGGATAGAGTAATTAGTTAAAACTCTTATGTATTGAGGTGGTATTTATTTATAATATTTTGTTCTTGATTGGTATTGTCCTTTTATTATTAAAGTTTGAATCTTTATTCATGATTTTGATTCTTAGATTTGATTGGAAAATGTCTCTAAACATTTGACCTAAATGAAAATGCTTAAAATATTTAATGTTTGGAATAGATTTGAAATATTAATTATTTTATAACATTTATCAGTAATGATAAGGAGTTTTTATAAATATACAAGAAATCGACATGAATGATTTTTATATGTGCATCAATGTCAATCAAGATGAAATGTTATATGCTTTTATTTATTGAAAATACAAATGAGTGAGAGGATGAACCCCAATCCCAATTGACTCATCCAAATCATTTACTTTACTTTTATTTAATTTCTTATAAATTCATTATACACACAACCTTCAACAACCTTTTACATATTGTTTTATATTTAGTGAATGTTATACTTGAGATTTTAGAATTGTTCCTTGTGAGTTCGATACATGTCCTTAAGAAAAATTTATTCCTTCTGACTTGGTAAATTTTTCATAAAAAAGTTATCATCCATCATCATCATCATCTTCCAACCTAACCTTTTCCTCAATTACACGCAAGCCTACCCCCAATATATACATTAATGGGACTAAAAGGGATCAAAATGTTGTTTGATCCTAAAACATTCATCATCATTCACCCACCTATTGACTAATTCACAAAGAATTATACTTAAAATATGTAATTGCTCTTCCAATCTAAAAAACTATTTAAAGGGGACCATCTCAAGTTTTTGACGTTGAAACGAAGTTAGCACACGATTTATTTGAACAATGTATTCCATTTCCACTTTATGCCTGATAAATTTAGCTGATTCCATTTATCAACACATTCACGTAATCATAATCAAATTCCTAGGACAAAATAACCTTACCATAATTCACCTACATAAAAAATGTGTCGAACTCAAATTTGTTTTCCAATATAAAAAACTTAAAATAGGGTAATATGACTTTTTTAGACTAACCCTTAACCAATTAAATGATCTTTCCTAACACAAACCAAACACATTCTATCTATTAAATAAGTTATTTAATATTTGAAACATTTTCAAATAGGCTATTGAAGCAGATGATTGAATAATAGAAACATTAAACAACAACCAAAAATTTATTTTTTAAAAACAAAGTAAAAAGACAATCAATGTGCAAAGAAATCACCTTTGTCTTTTATATACAACACTAAAAGCCCCATTAGCACAAACAAAAAACTAACATAAACAACATCATCTAACCAAATTTCAAGCTAGACATTCTAGTTCTTCTCACACTAGACGATCTAACCGCAACATGCTAGACGATCTACATGGAAGACGCTAAATTGTCTAAGCCTCCACATATGTTAGATAGTCTTGCTAGACGGTCTCACTAGATAGTATGCTCATACACTAGACAGACTTGGTGAAGAGTCTTAGTAGACGATGTAGATAGAAGATGTTATACAATTTTCCCAGTTATCTCGCTAGATGATATTCTTGGATACTCTCGTTAGACGACCTACATGGAAGATGCTAGACAGTTTAAGCGTCCATATACAATAAACACTCTTGTTACACTATCTCACTAAACTATCTGCTCATAGATTAGACAGTGTACTCATACGCTATATGATCTAACCTTAGTTCAATTAGAGAGTCTCTTACACAAATCTTATGTTTAACCTTCAAATGTATCTACATAGTCAACTAGAGTCTCTTACACAAATCTTATGTTCAACCTTCAAATGTATCTACATAGTCAACTAGACGAACTTGAAACCATAGACAAATCATAACTACTTATGAACCCAAAACGACTCACAAACTTAAAATTATTAACAAACACAAACCACTCCATAACTACCACCACTAACTAAACACACAAATCCCTTACAAATTTACTAACAAAGTTTACAACCCAAAAATAAAAAAACCTTAATATCAAACTTTATTTCAACCAAAATATTTACCTTTCTTTGAACGAACAACACATCTTCTATGATTTTGTTGGTATGAACAATGTGTCTTTTATGATTTTGTTGCCCGAGAGGTCTCAACTAACCGTTCTTTGAATATTTGACAAAAAAGAACCCACCAACAAACAAATCACCCACACACAAAGGAACAAACCCAAAGACAACTAAAAAGGGAAGAAAGAGAATGAACAAAAAATACAAAATCAGAACCATAGAAAAAGAGAGAAAACAAAACCACTGCAAAGGAAAAGAGAGAAAACAAAACACAAGAATGAAAAAATTAGAAAACAAAATCACTTTTCTCTAAATAAAAAATACCACGCCCCAGAGTATATTATAATAAATTATTAAAATTGTCACGTTGTAAGGTTTTCGGCCCCATCAACGTTATCAAATGAAAGTGGTTTTCAAACACCGTCAACTTATTGGGACCGTTTAAGATTGTTTAGCCAAACACCAAAAAGTGACTTTCTCTTTTATAAAGTTTACTGCAACATAGATATTGACTACCTCTGTCCAAGGTAGCACCTTCAGCCACAGAAAATTTACAGTTTGATATTTTGGCAAAAAGGAGAAGAATCTTTTGAGCCATTTTCTGTGCTAACACCATTACTAGACAAAACCCACAACGGCTATGCGCTATCAACCAATTACAGGGTCAATATAATAACAACAAAACAGCACCATTGTGAACAGTAAGAAAATGCCTTCTTACGTTCTTCTAACACTAGGTTCACATGACTCAAACAAAACAAACAAGACAGCATGTCCAAACTTCAGGAGGGAGAAAGTAAGAATGTCTTCAGGTGTTTGATTTTTTTGAGACAAACTTGTGCCCTCTCTAGAACCAGATCGACTCTATCTTTCCTCTTGTTCTTCCTGCTTGAAGACTGCTTTATTACGTCACTCTTGGGAGTTTCAAGCTCAGAACTTCCACTAATCTCCCCCTCCATCACTACTCTCTCTGCCAAACCAACTTCTACACCACAGTTACTCCTTTGCCCCTCCAAGCTGGTGGATTCTGTTTCACATCAAAGACAAAATATCTCAAAAACCACACACACAAACACACACATAACATATAAAAGAAGAAAAACCTTCAGTATCAAAGAAAAGGTGAGTGTTGATGTGATTGTTTTCTACAAGAAGTTCAGAATCCAGGTGCTTGTCCTGGAGTTGACAGATGAAGGACTTTAGCTCATGTTTTAGATGCTCATGCTGGTTGGGATATTGGGCTTCAAGCAGCTCCAACTCTTCCTTTGCCAGTTCTTCCATCATCATGCTTTCTTTCCCCTCATTCCAAACCACCATTTCATGGTTTTTCCTTGTCAGCTTCATTCCACCATTTCCTAAGCTCTCTCTCTCTCTCTCTCTTCTTACTCAGACTCTGCCACTCCCTGGTGACTCTGTGGCTTTGATATAATATATATCACTGAGGTGATGGGATAAAGTATACTTATTTATCTTTATAATTTATTTGGCTAAAATCCATCGTTATCTATTGTATTAAGTTCATGCAAAATAAAATTGATGTTAAGTTCATTTCATCTTTTTTTTGCCAAAATTTAAACTCAGTATTTCACAATACACAGTATAAGATTTTTTACAGAACTCCTATAGTTATAAATAATGTATTGTTAATATATAGTTGAACAAACTTTATCTTTAAAATTTCTATACTTAAAAATAATAATTTATGCATATATATTATTTATAATCTGTATTGTTCCTGTATATTTAAAAGGTATACACTAATTTTTAAAGATAATATTGTTAAAAATAAAATAATTAAATAATACGTCTACTTAAGATGTACACCTTATAAAATTAAATAATTAGTTAATACAATATTATTATTCTTTTATCATTCATACTTTTTTATCTTTCACCAAGTGATTATTAACTAGTTTAAACATATTATTATAACTTAAAAATTATAAATTATAAAATTTTTATTTAAATTAAGAAATTTATTATTTTTTTAAAAGAAAATATTGAGTGAGAGATTTTTGTTTTGTTTAAATTGAGAAAATGAAAAAGAAAGAAAAGATAATAGAAAGTAAAAGAAAAGTTTACTGCAAATCTATGATTGATTTGATAGGTATAAATAAATTAAAAAATATAAATAATATATTTATAAAATGATTAAATTAATTTTTTATATCAATTAATTTAAATTTATTTATTTATATTATTTATTTGGGTTTAGGGTATTATGTATTATTTTCTTTTTCGAATCTCTTTAAATGTATGAAGAAAATAAAATGATAAAAGTATATCATTTTTCATATTTTTAAATATTTTTTTAATATTTTTTTGTTGTATATTAGATCCAAATAAGTTACTAAAAATAAAAGGTGGGAGAAAAAGGTGGGAGGATGCAGTAGTAATCGAAAAGGCAGAAAAGGAGGGAAAAAGGTTGGGTTTTTGGAAGTTGAAATTTATGTCGGCTTCTGTTAGACTTCCAAAGTTAATACGTTTATTTATTCAATCAATTTGTTTGGTGGGGATATCAAAAGTTTATCTGTACCCTGTGCCACAACAAAAATCACCTAACATCAACTATAAAAATTGTGTCTCTTATAAGTATAAATAAATAACTCTGTCCTTTCATTCAAAGGGAATGTTCTAAATAATTCTCTAATGCCCCCTCCATAATCCCTTTTTTGTCTTACTTCATTCATTGTGGATATCATCAAATACAACATTTTAATTTTCTATGTCAATGCTTTCACCCTCCTCAAAATTAAGTAATCCCTTTCTTTTAATTGTTAGAATTTAAAAAAAATATATATTCATCAATATTTTCTAATGTTCAAGATAACACTTTTTAATTAAAATTTTGACATTTATTTTATTTTTTACAATTTATTTTTCCGTAAAACCTTTGTCCTTCAATAAAATAATGAAAACGTTACTATTTATCTGCACTAAATTTGTCTGAAAGTGATCTTTTAACATATGTTTTCTAGTCATTGTGACACACAAAAGCCACTAGAAAAACATTTTGTTGGATACTTTTGAATATTGTTTTTAATTATTTTTTAATATGCTTCTTTAGTGATAATCGAAAGTGGCATTCTCATAAAAACATTTTTTTATTCTTGTCACCCCAAATACAAATTTGGACTCCGTGTTTTGGAGCCATATGTTGCGGCCATTAGGGTACCTCTCAAACTCTTTGAGGAAGCTCTCTCAACATGTGTAATTGTTAATTATATGAACTTGCATAATATTTTTTTATTTTAATAAACATAATTATAATTAGGAAACTTAACATATGGTAGGGTGACTTTAATATCCAACAGTCATTTATCATAGATCTCGACATTGAAGATCGACATCAGGCCTCGCCAGTTGAGGGAGAGATCGGATGTCGACTGTCTGAACAGTTATATTGGGTCACGTAAAGTGGGTCCCATAATTACACAGTTATCAGTTGAAAACATCATATATGAGGAAAGCCTAAGTCACAAGGGATCCATGCAACTGGTGTGTATAGCACATTAAGGCGCGACACGAGTAAATAGCTCTTGGAAACACTAAGGTCCATTAGGGTTAGGGTTTCGAAAGGAAGTTGCATGCATGGCATGTGAATACTTAGGGCACCCGTGGAACAGATGGCCTCAGAGATTTGGTGCACAAGTTGGTACCTAGGCGACCATTATGTTAGTCGTTGCACTCAAGTTAAGGGAAGTTCCATGTGCCAGATTACGCCAAGATTATGTAATAGCGGCGCAAGGACATTCTCCAAGGAACTAGACATAGGTAAGGGAACCAAGGTAAACCCTAGTTTCAACCTATATAAAGGGTGCTAAGAACCCTAGCAAGGTACACAGTTTCTAAGACTGAAACTACTTTATACACTTGGTGTTTCTTTGCCCTTATACTGACTTGAGCGTCGGAGTGCAAACGGCCGTCAAGGCGCCCTTTGTCTTTGCAGGTGAGAGATTCTTCAACCAAGGAAGTTCGATTCTCAGGCAGAGATAAGAGGGTCAAAGGTTGTCGTTCGAGTCAACCGATAAAGCGAGTCAACCGGCGGGAACATTTGGCGCCCACCGTGGGGCTCAATAAAACAAGGTCCCACTCGCAATCGTGTTAAGAGTTTTTTACCAGCGATATGAGGAGTACGAGGCAAGGATCTGTTGTGGCTACAAGTGTCGTGCCCCCCTGGAGGAGACAACGTCACCATGCAACAACTCATGGAGACCATGCGCGCCCTCCAAGAGGCGGTAGCAGCATCTAGGGTTGAAATAGCGGCATCACAGGCAGATAATGAAGAACTGCGCAGAACCAATGAGAAACTACGCAGAGATTTGCAACAAGCAGGCGAGCGTGCGATGGATGAGCGTGCCCCACCCATACCACTCAGGGCACATCCCATGCCCTTCTCGCAAGCGATTATGGATACCGCGTTGCCAGCCATGTCTCTGGCCCCGAAAGTCACCTTCACAAGCGTAGAGGACCCAGAGGCTCACCTCACGGCATTCCACACCCAGATGATGCTAACAGGGGGGTCTAACGATGTGTACTGCAAGTTGCTAATGAGCACGTTTACAGGCACGGCGTTGGAATGATTCGTTAGTCTCCCTAACGGACACATCACTACCTTCGACCAGTTCGCGATGTTGTTCAGAGAACAGTACCTCGTTAATAAGGCACCCACTCGAATCTTATGATGTCTTTGACATAAAACAGTACTAGGGAGAATCCTTAAAGGAGTTCTTGAACAGGTTTGGAGTCCAAGTAGTGCGATTGAAACCTACAGATGAGGCAATGGCGATGCACGCCTTCGTCAAGGGAATGCTGTCAGGACCCTTCAGTGAATCACTACTCAAGTTCTACCCAAAGACATTCAGCGAGATCAGGCGTCAGACTTTGGCGCACATCACTGCAGACGATCGAGTCACAGAGAAACGTGCCCTCGTCGGTCCTGTTCAACCTCAAGTAGCAGGTCGACCTCAGCCCATGAGGGTGCACGAGGCAACCATAGAGAAGAAGGGCATGGGGAAGTAGCAACCCTACGAGAAGCCCCAGACGAGAACGCGCATAACTTTCGTGGAGAGCTCAAGGAGCTAATAATTATCCCTAACATAGCGGCAAGATTGAGGATGCCCCCTAAGACTGACAGAAAGATGGGGCCCAATAAGAACGCTTGGTGTGAATTCCACCAAACATACGGCCACCCCATACGCAACTGCTTGGCCCTGTCGCACCAATTGGACGAGCTAGTAAAAAGCGGCTTCTTGAAGGACTACCTCCAGGAGCCGCAGGAAGATCAGGCGTTGGTGGCCGCAGGGATAGATCAGGGGCATGAGGTGCCCATTCATGGTGAAATCAACACCATTTCTAGAGGATTCTCAGAAGGAGAATGCACCGCCTCCCAGCAGAAGAAGTACGCGCGAGAGGTGATGGAGTAGAGGGGCAGGTGGCAAATAATACTCCAGATGTCGACCTCGTCTTCACCAAGGCTGACCGCTAGAACGTTGTCCCACACGACAACGATCCGGTGGTGATTTCGGTAGTAACAACAGGAAGGAGGGTGCATCGCATCCTCGTGGACCAGGGAAGTTCGACCGATGTAACCTTCAACAAGTCACAGTTGTCTTCAGACCTGTTGAGGCCTTACACCGGGTGCTTGTATGGTTTTGCTGGAGACCAGGTGGAAGTGCGTGGACACATAGAACTAAGAACGACCTTCACGGATGGAACAGCCTCACGTACTGTAAACATTTGATACCTCGTTGTTAGCGCTCCATCAGCCTATAATATACTTTTGGGCAGACCTGCTTTAAACATGATTGGAGCGGTGGCCTCTACGAGGCACATGAAGATGAAGTTGCCTTCCCTTGAGGGTACAGTGATCACCATCAAGTTTGATCAGAAAGAGGCTAAGAAGTGCTACGAGAATAGCCTCAAGACAAAGAGATAAGTGTTCGTTGTTACCACTCAGCCTCCAAGGGAAGAAGGGGTCGCCCGTGCAGAGATTGCTCGGAAGAGAAGGCTCGAACCTGCCAAAGATGTGTTGTAAAGGGAGATCGGTGGGAAGTTGTTCAAGCTTGGAAAATCCTTAGGCCAAGAGACACATGATCATATTGCCTAAGTCATAGCACGACACCTTGATGCTTTTGCATGGTATGCTTCTGACATGCCTGACATAGATCTTGACTTCCTGTGTCATCGTCTCACCATGGACCCCCAGGTTCGACCTGTTCTCCAGAGAAGGCGAAAGTTCAACGAAGAGAGACGTCAGTTCGTCAGAGAAGAGACGGAGAAACTGTTGAGGGCTGGCCACATCAGGGAGATTCAGTACCCTGAATGGCTAACGAACATGGTACTAGTGAAGAAAGCCAATGAGAAATGGAGGATGTGCGTCGACTTCACAGACCTCAACAAGGCCTGCCCGAAGGACTCCTACCCATTGCCCAGTATTGACGCTTTGGTGGACAGTGCGTCCGGTTGCAGACTACTCAACTTCCTGAATGCTTTTTCTGGTTACAACCACAGGGACGAATGCAAGACAATATTCATGATAGAGTTGTCTTGTTACTGTTATAAGGTGATGCCCTTTGGTCTTAAGAATGCAGGGGCGACGTACCAAAGGTTGATGGACAGAGTGTTAGCGCCCATGCTAGGGCAGAATGTCCAAGTGTATGTAGATGACATGGTGGTCACCTCCCAGCAAAGGGAGCAACACGTAGCGGACCTGGAGGAGCTCTTCACCACAATAATCAAGTACAGGTTGAAGCTAAACCCAAAGAAGTGTGTGTTTGAGGTAGAGGCAGGCAAGTTCTTGGGGTTCCTACTCACAGAGCGTGGGATAGAGGCGAATCCTAAGAAGTGCGCTGCGATAATAGCAATGAGGAGCCTGATCTCAGTTAAGAAGGTGCAGCAGTTGACGGGGCGCATGGCCGCTCTGTTCAGATTCGTATCTGCAGGAGGAGATAAGGGGCATCCTTATTTCCAGTGCCTAAAGAGAAACAGCAGGTTCGTATGGACCAGGGAATGCGAAGAGGCGTTCTTAAAGTTGAAAGAGTACCTAGCCAGTCCACCAGTGTTGTGCAAGCCACAACTGGGTATTCCACTTCGTCTATATTCGTGGTTACAGAAAAGGCGATCAGTTCGATTCTGCTGCAACAACAGGACCAAGTGCAGAAACCGATATACTTTGTTAGAAAATTATTGCAGGGGCCAGAGGTGAGATACCAGGCCATAGAGAAAGCGGCTCTAGCAGTAGTGTTTTCAGCACGAAGACTTCGCCACTACTTCTAGAGCTTTATCGTAATAGTGATGACAAACCTTCCAATTCGTAAGGTCTTACAGAAGCCAGATGTGGCAGGCAGGATGGTGCAATGGGCGGTAGAACTATCAAAGTTCGATGTGCAGTATGAGCCTAGAGGCCCCATTAAAGGCCAGGTTTATGTTGACTTTATGGTAGAGCTGTCCTCGGCAGGCACGCACCAAGAAGAAGCAGGATTCAGATGGGTATTCTTTGTAGATGGTTCCTCCAACCAACAAGGTAGTGGGGTTGGTGTCATCTTGGAAGGGCCAAATGGGTTGCTAATTGAGCAGACCCTACGGTTCGCTTTCAAGGCCAGTAACAATCAGGCAGAGTATGAGGCCCTGATCACTGGAATGCTGCTAGTTAAAGAGATGGGTGCGAAAGGTTTGCTAGCAAAAAGTGACTCCTTATTAGTCACAGGCCAGGTCACGGGGGAATACCAAGCTAAAGACCCTCAGATGGCTGCATATCTAGAGTACGTCCAGACTCTGAGGGAGACGTTCAAGGTGTTCAAGTTAGTCCACGTACCCAGAGAACAGAATGCCCGAGCAGACTTGCTGGCAAAGCTCGCCAGTTCGGGCAAGGGGGGCAGACAGAGGACAGTCATTCAGGAGACCCTGAGGACACCTTGAACTACCACATACAATATGGCAGAAGTCCAACAGATCAGCACATCGGAAGGGGTGATGAGGAGTCATCGGTCGTTAACGCAGGAGACGCTTAAAACGCCTAGAATAAGCGTGTACCCAGTTGTTAGGGAAAGGTCGTCGCAAGTTTACCAAGTCGAAACAGGAGAAACTTGGATGACACCCTACCAATGTTATTTGGCTAATGAAATACTCCCGCTAGAGCCCACAGAGGCTAGAAAAATCAAGAAAAATTCGAGTAAGTACACCTTGATCGATGGAAAGTTATTCAGGCATGAGTTCACCCACCCCATCCTGGTGTGTGTAAGTGGTGAGCAATGCACGTGTATTATGGCAGAGTTACATAAAGGGATATGCAATAGCCACATCGGCAGCCGATCTCTCTCATCAAAGACCATTTGTGCAGGATATTACTGGCCAACCATGAGAAAAGATTGCATGAGGTATGCACAACGGTGCAAGCAGTGCCAACAACACGCTGACTGGCACAAGACGCCTCTAGAGGAGCTGAAGTTGGTCTATAGCCCATGGCCATTTCATACTTGAGGGATCGACATTCTTGGGTCTTTCCCTTTAGCAGTGCAGCAAATGAAGTACCTTGTGGTTGCCATAGAATATTTAACAAAGTGGATAGAGGCTGATCAAGTAGCGGAGATCACAGCCCACAAGATGCACTGAGCCAGTAGCGCAGATCACAGCCCACAAGATCCAACACTTTGTGTGGAAGAACATAGTGTGCCGTTTTGGAATCCCAAAACGGTTGGTGTTTGATAATGGTACCCAGTTTGTGAGCCAACAGTTGGGAAAACTATGTACCGAGCTGGGAGTAAAGCAGGTGTTCGCATTTGTCGAATACCCTCAGACGAACAAGCAGGTCGAGTCTGCCAACCGAGTTCTGCTCAAAGGTCTGAAGAGAAGGCTAAATAAAGTCAAAGGGACCTGGGCAGAATAAGTTCCTAGAATTGTGTGGGTTTACCACACTACTCCCAAGTCCACAACCAGAGAAACACCCTTTAGCTTGGTGTACGGTTCGGACGCGATGATTCCAGTAGAAATCCAGGAGAACTTGCCACGTTTCCAGAACTTCATAGTTGAAGAGTCCAACAAAGAGAGAAAGGTGAACCTGGACCTATTGGACGAAGTAAGTGTTGAACCAAGTGGTGTTCAATGTTTTGAAGAATCCAAATCCTTTGAAGGATGATGAAGCCTCTATTTTGCTTGATGCTGCTGTACTGGTTTTAGCCTTGTTCTGGGGTAGTTCAATGTTGTAATCAACACTTAGATTAAATCTCAAAGCAATTAGCATCTCAATTTTAACAAGGCAAAATGTTTTTCAAACTAAGTTGAAACAACCGATTGTTTTGTCGAAACAACCGATTGTTTACACTTAGGTGTTTTGAGAAAGTTTGAAAACTGTTTTTGAATGGTGTATTTTGTTAAGTAA
>Ga0123342_1007488_pt1 | contig 14373 bp, 5 predicted proteins | sample Turbeawhitnodule_FD_89960 | JGI IMG/M metagenome (GOLD analysis project Ga0123342, IMG submission 89960) | Root nodule microbial communities of legume samples collected from Mexico - Turtle bean Mexico white nodule | ecosystem: Host-associated > Plants > Roots > Nodule | place: Mexico: Nepantla...
TATTAATAAATATTAATAATATGAATAATATTAATAATATGAATATAATTTATTTTATTATTAATAATAATAATTATATTAATATGTATAAATTATGTTAATAATAATAAGTATAATAAAAATATAATATGACCAAAGAACTTGTTTGATCTAGTGATTAACTCTTCTCCTTGGGCATTGGAGATGGCTGTTGCAATTTCCTGCAGAATGCTTCCAACATTAATAAAAAATATAAATAAGTATAAATAATAATTAGTAAAAATGAAAAAATAAAAAATAAATTTTTGAACATTACAATTTTTCTTGTAGTAGTGTTCAGATTGATCTGTCTCATCCCGTAACTAATCCAAATGAAATTTAAGTGAATCAATGAATTAATATAGTCAACATACCTCGCATTTTACATTTTTTTCTATTGGTCGATATATACTATCCACCCGCGCTGTCATTCATATTTACTTTTAGTTTATAATAAATTGCCTCTAGCTTAAGTATAATGTGCCTAAACATTATAATAAATGATAAAAATTACAAAAAAAAAGTGATTGGATGGAAAAAACTTCCAATTCTATATTTAAGTGTTAAATAAAGAATCTTATTTAATTTCATATTTGAAATCAACAATCTTATTTAATTTCATACTCTACTGAGTGAGTTGGGTTAATATTTTTGAAATAGAATGTGTTTAACAATATTGAATGATAATGTTAAGTTCTTTATCTTTTCTACTTGTTTGATATCATAATCTCTTCTTTTTTATTAAAATTATTTGTCAAAATAATAATAAAAAAGTAACATCAGTAACATCTTATAAAAAATAAATATTACTTGTTATTTTAATCTTAGACCTAGAAAATAATATATATATATATATAGAAGTATTTAAAAGGTTTCTCGTCACATTTATGACAGTCGATTTTTTTTTATAATAAGTGGTTTACATGCAAAATCAAATATATTTTTTTTAATAAAAATCTCTTAATGTAAATCCCTTTCCATAACTTGTGAAAATAATTTGTTTAAAATAAATAAAAAGCCAAATCTTACCAACCTAAACAAGGGTGGTTTTGACTTGTTTAATTTCATTAATGCTCAAAATCAATGCCCGTCAGTTTTCTCATAGATGCTGCTCCATTAAAGCATTATGATTCCACTTGTGATCAAATGAATAGAGTAAAAACAGCGTAGTAGCATGAGTGTAAAACAACGAGATTTTTACATTCAGCGCAATTTGATAAGGTAATTATAAAAATAGATAAAATTCAAACCAATAAATTACAAATAAAAAGCGGTACAAAATTCATAAGATTTATGAATAAATATGCAATAATGTTATTAGTAAATAGGCCTAATTAATGCAATTTGGATAAAGTTATTATAAAGTTCAGCATAAAATGAAATATTTTTCACTGTTGCTTAAAAAAACAATGTTTTTTACTTTTTGTTAGACGGTATCATTTCCAGGTTGGCTAAACCTGGGAGCTGCGGTCGTGTCTTATTCATAGAACTTATGTCCAACACAAACACTGCGCTATCTCATCTCAATTTTGGATTAAAAAGTCAATTTCCAGCTAGTAAGAGAAGACAAATAAAAAAATAGTAGCGTGTGAACACTTTGTATAGACCGCAGTTACAGCCACGTTACTGTATTTGCACCCAAAAACTTCCCAACATAAATTGCAACAAATACATTCGAAAAAATAAAACATATTCCTGCACTAAACCATAATGCTTTTGTAAAGTAATACATGTGTTGATTGAGTTTGTAATTCATGGTGATGCGTTTGGTTTTCATTTCTTCCATCAGCTCCATTTGAAAGCATGCCTACTTACTTGGGTTTCTTCCTTTGAGCTCACGAAAACAACGAAGGAAAAAATGAAACACAGACTCAAAAACCATTCTCTTCACGGATTTCCTTGGAGCTGGTATTACCGTTGCATTCTTCTTGTTCTGAACCTTTGCCTCGTACATTTTACTCACTTCTGCACCTCCATTCTTCCCCATCTCACCACCTATTCTCTATCTTTTTTCTCTTTCTTTGCGCTTCTATAACAACCCATTGCTTACCTCTGCTTATATATAGAACAGATGTTTCGCTAGCTATGGACCACACACAGGGAAATATCATGGAAATCAAACCTTTCAATTTGAGTAGGGTCACAACGCTGAGGCAGTGTGAATGTGGAAAAAGTAGCAACAATCACCCTTTTCCAATTATGGTTTAACACCATTTGCTCCACTTTACTTCCTACTAAATATTAATATTTTAATTTTTTTAATTTTTTTAATTTTAAAAATTATTTTAATATTTTATATTTTGTCTAATATTTTAATTAAGACATTTTCTTATTTTTAAATTTTTTTTATTATAAATATTAATACTTTAATATAAGTGTAAACTGTAACGGAATGTCAAAATATAATAACCCTTTCCAATATCATAATTTATAAATTATTTAGTTTTATACAATAATTATAGCGTACGGGGTTGGGATACAGAAGTATCCCTTATAATTAACTTTATTTTTTACTGATAAAAAAATACAATAATTATAATTTTAAATAATTCAATCTTTCTTTATATAATTTTAGTTTAATTGAATATTGTTTAACGCTATATGGTGGGTATGAATATCTATTTCTAAGAGAAATTTAAGAAATGTGGCTCTACAATCACTATCCGTAAACTCAAGTTGCATCTGATTGATTTGAACTTGACCTTATCAAAGAGAAAACCTTACACGTGTCTTTTATTGGCCCCGTCAGGAATTGACCACATGACACTACCTTTAACGTTAAGAAAAAATTCGTTGAACTCCATTTTGAATAGAGCACTGTGATGTTGACACTACAGGAAAAAAAACATATACTTAATCCTAATAAATTAATATTTCAATTATATTTATTTTATTTTTTAATTTAACATATTATTATATTACTATAATAGGTTATCTTACTTTTTCAATGTCAAAATTGACCAAAACTAGAATAAAGAGAGGTGATATTTGATAGTAGGTAAAATATAGTTATTACCCAATCTAAAATATTAATATTTCAATCAGATTTTTTTATTTTTTTTAACGTAAAATATTAATGTATTATTATATTGTTAAAATAATTGTTAAGTGGGTGTAATTTTTTTGGGGGAATGTCAAAGTATAGTTTTCCAAAGATAAATTCGGTTCAATAAATAACAAGAAAAAGACTGAGCAAATGTACAACATGTAATTCTAAATCCTAATGAAGTGGTTTCTCAGTAAATTTGAGATGCGTAAACCAAATTCATGAAATAAAAACTAATTTTTATAATTAAAATAATTAATTGTAATAATAATTAAATTAAAAATATTTTAAAAACTAAAAAAAAAATTAAAATTAATTTTTAAATTGGTATCTAATTAGATTTTTGCTATCAAATTTAAAAACTAAATAATTAGTAGTTAAAATCTTAATTGATTAGATACAAATTTAAAAATTATTTAACAATAACAAAAACCAAATTGTCCTAATTATCTTTGTTAAGATATTTAAATAATCATTAAATTACAATAATTAACCAAATTGAAAATTAGTTTCAGAATTAAAATCAAAACGCCTGAACTTCTCAAAGTTCAAATAATATTTTATTGTACCGTATAAAGGAGCTTCGTTTGTGTGGACGAGACTTAAGATAAATTATACATAAATTACAAAATTTATAAAACATAAATAAATAAGAGAAACCACAAGAATGTGATTGAAAACGGATTCTTTGTAAAATCCGATCAATTCTTTAAAATCAAATAACAATAGTCACAAAAGTTAAATTTTAATTTTTAAGAGAGGTACTTTAAACCTAATTTAACTTTAAAAAAATTATAAAATAAAATTTGCAAACTTAATTCAACCTTATAGAGAACTGTTTTTTTTTTTAAATGAAGGTTGCATAAAAAAAACATAGATTTACGATATGAAAAGCTGGGAGAGCAGTAATACATGTCTCATTCTTATTCACGATCTTCTTCCATTTCCAGAAACTATTTTATATATATTTAGCTTTTTATCAAATAGATTTTTGTAAGTGATTTCTAACATATGAGATTTTTTATAAAAAAAATGGAATTTTGTCACATCTGTATTGGTTGAAAAATTCAAGCACGTGTGACGTGAAGATTAAATAATATTTTAAACAGATTGGTGTTCTCGACTATATCTAATGATTCTGCATGTTTGTCTGTCTATATATTTTAATCAAATTTCTCTGCCTTCTGACCTATCTATTATATTAGGGTTTAGCTGCAACATCTCAAGGGCTCAGCTGCTTAATTTTTTCCATGAAAAATATTGTTTTAGAATATTACTTTAAGAAGCTTTTAGGGTATTTATTTAAGAAAAATTCGATTTCCAATAATTTGAGAAGTTGTTTTTGACTAAGTTTTAAACAGAAACAAAAGTTGTGACGTTTTAATAAAAAGTGATTGATATTTGTAGAAATCAAAACCTAATTTTGTATTTTTCATAAAATTTTCTCCAGTAAAAGCCTTTCTAAAACTGGTGAGAACTACTTTTCAAATAAATAAATAACTAAAAACAAACCAACCTTAAGTCAACCTATGGAAATACGTAAACATTATTTGTTTAACTTCATTACTGGTCGAAGTCAATGACCATTTATAGATTTTAGAGAATAAAAAACAAGGGTCCTGTTGACTTTTCTTGAGTTCAATAGGGATATAAAATTCAATCCATTTTCCAAGAAGTTTCCAACTGGATCCTACTCCATATGAATGACTAGAATTTATGTTTATTAAATGAATCATAATTTATTTACTTTAACACTATTCAATGTAAGAATAACAAGTAAAGTTTTTCTTACGTTTTAGAACTAGAAGAATACTTCATCACTTTCTTTATTAACTGTAAGTAAGATTAGGGGAAAATTCTAACAAGTTAACACTTTGTATTCAATAAGTAAATAACCAAAGAAACTTATATCTTCTTTTATTTTATTCTCATAACTAATGTCTTAATTGTATTATTAAGTCAAAATTCATCATTAATAATGATTGTCTTTTTATTGGTCAATAACTAATTTTGTAAATGTTTAAATTTTTATTTTTTTTATCTTTATTCAACTATAGTGTCTTAAAATTTTAAGTGTTTGAAATTAAAATATAGCGAATATTTTATTAATTTTTTGAATAATCTCAAAGAAAATAAAACTATTACACTTTTCCCTTACCAAATTCTTTATTCATTAGAGATAATATTAACTATTTAGAATATCTGGATTCCAAATAAGATAAATTGATTATTAAGAAATTTTAATTGAATCTATTGAATTATCATCTGAAAACATATATTATATCACTTTTAGATTGTGATTGACTAGTTAAGAGAGTGACCAAAAGCTAATAAGAATAGTTTTTATGTTATTTTTTACTAAATTGACGTTATTACCATTTTGTGATGAGTTTCCAGCACATGTACTCAGTTATTTGAGGACCACCATTTACCAGTTGTACATGTAGAGTAAACGTCGTTGAATTGGAACTGAGAGTCGACTCGTGTAGTCTACTTTGACTTTTAACAAATGAAAGAAGTTATGAATGTGACTCCAATTGAAATTGTACCAAACACTCCACCAAACGACAATAGTCACACATCTTTTTCCCATATATATTTTCATTGTTATGTTTAATTTATCTTGCATCAATAATCTATATTTGTCATCTCATTTCACCTGTTTGTGCAGACAAAGGAAAATGGATGAAGCAAAACGTGTCTCCATTGTCTAACTAGTTGATGAAAAATATGAAAAAAAATAAGAATCTTTCTAATGTAAGATTTGTTTATAAGAAATGACACATCTCTTAAATATTTTGTATTTAAATTTTTTTAACTGAAAAGAAGAAAAAGTAAAAATAACTAATGTTCAAAGTCAAATCATTTGAATAATCAAGGAATCTTTAATTATTAGACTTTAAGTTATAATTATTATTATATTTATTAGTATAATTATCAATATTAATATAATTAATAATATAAAAATTATTCACAGTATTCATATATTTAATATAATATGATTAATATTCATAATATTTAAAATATTAATATTAATAATTATTAAATACTAGCGAAAATATCAGCATTAATAGTTCATGTGCGTTTTTTTATTTTTATTATTTATGTATAGTTATGCTTAATATTAAAAATTAAATAAAAGATGTCAAATAAATTAAAATAGTATTTGTATATCCATAATCTTTATTTTTATCATTTATATATAATTATGTTTAATATTAAAAATTAAATAAAAATGTCAACTAAACTAAATAATAAAAAAAGATAAGAACTATATTTTTAAGAGAGACGAATATATGAAAAAAGAAATTGTTTCACGTCATGAGAACATTTTCACGTCTAATAAACGGTTCCGCATCTAATAAATTGTTTAGTCAAATTGATAACTGCTTTTTAACACATTATATTAATTTTAAAAAAATCAATTAATTATAAAATATAATCAGTTATTTAGTATAAATTTAAATAATAGGAAATTATTGAAATATCTAGAAAAGTCACCCCTCCACCTCTCTTTCAATTCAAAATCATTCTTCCACGTATACTAAATATTTTAGAAAAAATAGGAAATGACGTAATTCTCATAACAATTAAATAAAATCAAATATTGATATAAAGATAAAATAAATAAAAAATTAAGAGCAGAGGAGAATCCCCTTTATATATAGATATGGATTATTAAATATTATTAAATATTAGTAAATATTATAATATTATTAATATTATAATAGTATTAATATTTTAAATATTATTATTATTAATATTTTAATATTCAGACCGTAGGTAAAATTTATAGATAATGCTAAATTTACTTATAGATTCAGGTTCATGGATAAAAGTTCGACGTAAGTGTTTTTAGTGTTTATATTTTGAATGGTATAGTTGACAAAATATTTGAAAATTTATAAAATACTTTTGAATTCTAATTTTAGAATAGAAATTATATTCTGAATTGTAAAGTTTAGAAGATATTTAATAATATTAAAAATATATTTTGAATTGTAGAGTTTAGAAAATATTTGAAAATTCAGAAAATACATTCTTAATTTTATAATTAAAAATATAAAATTATATTATGAATTGTAAAGTTTGAAAGTTATTTCAGAATCTATAAAATATTTTATGAATTGTATAATTTAAAATATAAAAGTATATTATGATTTGTAGAATTAAAAAGGTATTTGAGAAACCATAAAATATCTTTCAAAATCAACAATTTAAAAATTTTAACTTGATTAAGAATAAATTAAACTTTTCATTAAAAGGTATAAAGCAGGGAGCAAATAAAAGAAAACGCCTTTGAATTAGAATATAGGAATAGAATTCCTATGAAAACGGCTTGAATTAGAATATAGGAATAGAATTCCTAATCCTAATGAGGCAGAAACAAAATGCAACAAAAAAAATGAACAATTTAAGGGGCAAAAAAAACCAAGTTGCAGATTAAGGTGTATTTAATAAACCAGGAGGGGAAATTTTATATTGGGCCTAGGCTTTTTCAAAACAATTATTTGTTGTTAGAAAGTTTGCCAACCCATTCGCTTTTTGTTTTTGTAATAATCAGTTGCATGTGAATCAAGTAGCTAAATTTTTTATTCGTGGAAATTAAACAAATGAGAACTCAGGCATCTTAGTCAAACTAGTCCCCTTAACTAGTAGCTAATTCACTTCGAAACCTTGTATATTGAGAGTTAATTTATGAACTAATTAATACGAATATAAGTGACAACTCAATAATAAGATGTAAACATTCCACTCTTAAAATTTAAAATAATTACCATTTTTCAATAGAAAATATTTTATTAAAAATAAAATAAAAGGAGTTAAATAATTAAAACAACAGCAATAAATTAATAATTAAAAATGTAAATGTAAAAAAAAAGATACAAAAATCATAATCATAATCAAGATTTGAATATTAAAATTTTCTATTATTATTTTAAAAGGTAAAATAATAAAATATTAGTTCAAATTATTAAAACAAGCTACCTTATAAAACACAATAATTTTTTCAAAATTCTATTTAAAAATTTCATCAATAATTTAGATGAAATATTTAAATTTAAATTTTATTATAAACCTGACCTTTTATTTTTTAATTTAGTATAATACATATGGACAATTTTTTATCGAAATGGTTGTACTACTGAATACTCAAAAGTGCTAGTAGTTTTATCTTTATTATTTTATTGGATAAAGTTGCTTTTGATACTTCTAACAAGAAAAAACACTCAGTTCACAACTCGTTATAATAAGAAAATTATATTTGAAATTAAAAAACAAAATAAAAATAATTAAAACATTAATTTATTAAGATATTAAATGAATATTTTTAATATGGATGGATCAATCTATCACTATACAATTTATCACATTTTCCATCTCTCTCACTTTTCTTATTATTATTGTATGAGTGGTACTTGGAGCATAAGATTAATGGCCCGGCACCACGACAAAAGTCATGTGGAATATCCGAAAAAGACGAATGAAGGTTTTTTTTCACCCTTTTGCGAAAATCGATGATCACCCCACACGTTTTTTCGTATGTCGGGAAAATATTAGATTACGCCACGTCACATGACGTTATTCATGTCCAATGTCTCAGGATTCTGTTCTCACGTACTAGATTTTCCAGTTTCCGATTACGTGCAGTTGAATATACGTATATACTCTGTTAATTATCTGCTTCTATGAGCTCATCACATAAACAATCAGTTACTTAACTGCTGCTCTTCTGCTAAGGTTTTCGTTCACAAGGAATGCATTTTTCACCTTTTTTCACAATATATATTAGACATCGGAACATTTTATAATCACCACTGAAGCGTCAATTTAAAACCTTGCTTCCAAAGGGAAGAAATAAAGAAAAAAATACACAATTGGGAACGGACTGTGTGCAGAAGGGAGAAGCACTAAGTTTCTAACTGCAAAGATCATAATTAATCTCGTCAATTGGAATCATCGTTTCTTGGGCTACTTGGGTTTCTTCCTTGAATCGCACGAAAACAAACGAAGGAAAAAATGGAGCAAGGACTCAAAAACCATTCTCTTCACGGATTTCCTTGGAGCTGGAATTACGGTTGCAAACGTTTTCTTCATCTTCGTCTTGAACTTGTTGCTCACTCCTGCACCTTGATTCATCCCCATCTCGCTTTCTCTTAACTCTCTTAACTCTCTCACTCTGTATTTCTGTGTGCTTCGTATTCAGTGCACTGCTTAACTACGCTTTATATAAAAAGCAGAAGCTGCTCTCGACTCGAATGAACCAAAGGAAAATATCACGAAGTATCCGCGAAAAGTTTCCATATCGTAATATTGCCGAGTAAATTCCTAGGTATCTATGTAGGGTCAGCAGATACGCACGTTGAATGTGAATGTGGAAAAAAAGAGTCGAATCTGTCTTTTTCAATCATTGCCTTGTCTTGTCTCTTTTACATGTCTAAATAACTTCAGTACATTTCAGTTTCCTCTTCTCTTGGTTGCACGCACACCGAATTTCGTTGGTATTCTGGTGATGAAGAAGTATGGTATACATTAATGAGATATGTTGATCAGATGTTCTTACGGTGTCTGGGTATTAGAACATGATCTGTTTAATTAATTTGGATGTTTAGTTTAACACTGGTTATTATCTGGTTGGATTTGATTTTTTTTATTGTCAAAATTTTCTCAACTAACAATTTTTTTTAATATATTTTGGTTGATTGTGGTTTGGTGAAACTACACACCGTCTATTAATTATTCATGTCGTTTATGATCTTGTCAGTCTACGTGCTCCCCAGAAAATCATATCTTTTTAAGAAAAACATAAAAATCAAGTTATATGTAGGTTGTCAGCAACTTTCCGGAAAAGGTTATCTACTGCAAAAGTCCATCACAAAAGATTTTGTCACAAATTTCATGCTAAAAAAATACTATGAGACAAATTTAACTCATCTACAGATTTTTGCGTAAGTGAAATCGACACAATAATATTAGCCAAACTTACAAATAGTAAACACAAAAAAAAAAGTATGGAGAAAGCCCACTCTAAATCAATGTTTATAAAAAAAATTAAGAAAAAATAAATGTGTCGGCTTATGTGATAAACGAATAGTATTTTTTATATTTGTGGATAACATTAACTTTATTGTCAACATGATTGATACAAAATTGATATTATATTAACTTATTTGAACAAACACGAACTTGTTAAATTACTCTTCATTTAATTTCAATTTGAAACTACAATTCTATACTTTATTTAAATTAAGTTTTGATTTAAAATTAATATTGGAATTGATATCTAAATGATTGTTTGACACACAAGCATACTAACCCGAGGGATGGTTAATAAGGATGGTGTCAATTGAAGACTTTTTAGCTTCCCATTCATGTTAGAATTTTTTTCCCCTATCTAGTTGGCGTTAATTTTTTTAATTTTTTTGTAAATATCCCTCTTTTATGTCAGCCTAGCCCATGCAAATTTGTATCCCATTTTAAAGTCAACGCAAACACATTTTTCTTCCAAGGTTTTAGCGTTTGTTAGGTAGCCGATATTTAAGCGTCGATTTTCGTCTTTTAGCATTTCTCTATGGGTGACGTTAATTTATGTTTTTCTTGTAATAGGTACATTTTTATCACAAATTATTTTTATTTAGTGAGATAACATGAAAAATAGAAGGTTAGCAAATAGGTACTATCTATCTAAAAATAATACAAATGAAACGAACACAAATAAGTTTTACCACGTGTCCAAATAATAAAAATCAACAACAAAGACATCAAAATAAAAATTTCAAATATTTGTCAAAACAATAATAACTCATAGACCTAACTAAGTGAATAACTCGGACCTAAGAAAAAAAAATTAGACTACAAAAATGGTTTTGTATACGTGCACTTATTTTTTTTACAGGATTTATTAGCCAAATTTTCAAAATGTCTGCAATGATATTGAATCACAAATAATTGATTTGGGTAGTGACAATACTTTAATCAACAATATGGTAGTTATTTTACTTCAAAGTGATATTGCGACCATTTTGTCAACCAACAAATTTATACCTTTTTTCAAAGATATTGAAAAGACAAGTTAAGATTGAGAAACGACAAATTAAATTTGTAAATTAATATGTTGTTTCTTATTATTTATCTCTGAACTTTTTTTCTTAATGTATTATGGAATGTGTTTGAAGGCTTTCATTTTATAACATATTTGAAAAATAATTATCACCATGGGTAATATATAATGTTTAATGTATTATTTGACATTTCCTAGTTTTGAGATAGACTACTTAGAGTAAGTTGTTCTTTAATAAAGTTGTTTTCTATGTAAATATCATGGATTTTGCAATTTAATAAAGTTATTATGTTTGTAGATATCATGGGACTACTTAGAGGCATTGAGACTAAAAGGAGTTTGAAAAATACAAAAAAAAAGGAGAAAGTTGAATGTGATCTCCATAGAGATTGATGGATAATATATTTCTTCTATTCAAATATTTAAAAATAATATTATATTTTTTAAATTATTTAATCAATGTTATTTTTTTACAATATATTTTTATTTGAGTGTTATATGTTTGGGAACTATGCTCATGAACTTATTGTGCTTTTTACATTTGGAGAGGTTTATAACACGGTTATAACTATGCAATTTGACAAGGTCAAAGTTTTTCAAGGTATATTATTCTATAGCATTAAATATGATTTTTGTCCATATACTTTCACGTGAAATTGGTTTTCATCCTTAGTCCAAACTTTAGACCTCTTGGATACGTGTGATAAGAAAACTATTGAAATAGGTTATTTCCGGTATGCAATAAGATGTTTAAAATATTTAATGTTGACTTTATTGTTGACGTGAATCTTACAATATTCTAATATCATCCACGCTGAAAATTCGTTTCTTAAGTAAAAAAAACACAAATAAGAACTCATTCCAGTAATTTCTTTACTACAACTATTCAGAAAATTTAAGTTTGAACTAGAAAAAAAAACCAATTTTATGTTATAAAAGAGGAACGAAAAACATATTTAACCCTATTATATAAAAAAAATTATATTTTGTTGTGTTAATTATCTTTTCGTCCCTCATATTTGTTGAAGAGATGAAAATCACAAAAGATTAAGTTGAATGACATTAAATATACATATTAGATTGAAAGTAAGTGCAACTATTATGCTTTTAAAAAACTTTAATCAGTCAAATCATCTTTCTAATGAAAGAAGGTTGCAAGTGAATTATGTGAAAGAAGAAAAAATGTTATATTACCATCATTATAGGTAAAAGTATTGGTGAGAAAATATATATAAAAAAATGAATTTAATTCCTTCCAATTGAAATTATCTTTCAAAGTTTCAAAGAGTACAACATTCTCATATATTTATATTTTGCAATGAAAATAAATAAATAAAAGGTAAATATCAATCACTTATTAAATTTAGACTTTATATTCAGGATGTGCACTATCCACATAAATGGTCAATTACGTGTGATTGTTTATAGAGTAAAAACAAAAACAAAAAAGACATAATCTTTTTTACATATAAATTTTTTATTTAGATTCGAGCTCATACTATTATGTTGTTCTTTCAAAGTTTTTGATAAAAAGTACCTATTTCAAATTTTTTAACTAGTTATAATTGATGCAGTGAAACCAAATTCATGATTAAGTGAGACAATTCTAAATTATAATTATTAACAACAACTTCAAAAGGTATATATATTCCATTTAATTATAATTTAAGCTGAACTTTTTTTTTATGGAAAAAAAAATAGGAAGATACCACCTTTACTTATTGTTATTATTTATTTATATACCAAACACACAAACACTATTACAAATACTTATATACATGTATATAGGAAGGTTTTTATTTTGTTACTAAATTTATTTTAAGTTAACGATTATTAATTGTTGTTTAATCTAAATTTGAATCATATTAAAAAATTAACTTTAAATTTAGCTTAACCTTATAAAATTATAATATTTAATTAATGTGAGATCTCCAACACATCACTTCCTAAGATAAACACTAAATGATTTTGATACTATATTAAAAAGTGAACTTTAAACTTAATTAAACCTTACAAAATCGATTTATTAGATAAATTTTGCACTCACTTATATATTATAAAATGTTTGGATCTTTAATCATATGCAATTTCCAATATTTATTTTGTTTAACTCAATTACCACATGTTGTTTAAAACAATTATATAATGCAATATATTCTATTAAAAAATATAAATAACTTAAATACATTTTCACAATAAAAGTATTATTATTCAATTTTACAAAATAAAATACTTATATTAAATTTCAATTATATTTTTATAAATTTAAATTTATATAATAAATATATTTTATTTAAAAAATATGTGTGTTTTTGTTAGGGTAGAAATACTAGTTTATTAAAATATGAAGATATGCACAAAATTAGTTCCTTCTAATATGGACCCGCAGGAATTGATTGTTGAATCGCCTTTTGTAACATCCCTGAAAATAACATCTAACTATTACAATACAGGTTCTACATATTTCTATACACACTTGGAGTTTTTCAAAACATTCCTAATACATGATTAAGATTTGTAGAAATACAAATATTTACATATACACAGCTCAAAATAAAACTCTGAAACCTCTAAGGCTCTCCTGCACCTGTATGGTCATCTGCTCGTATACATAGTACAGTCATCGCAGTTTAAACACAACAAGAAAAGCAAGGGTAAGCTAGTGAAAATAGAATTTTATAATATACACAATTAAATCAAAAGAGAAAACCAAATTACATGATCAATTTATCAAATTATTCAAATTTCTTCAAATCTCAGCAATAAACAATCACATAGATCTCACATGGATCTACACATCCAGAATATTCAACAAACAACGTCTTCCGGAAGACCCGTATTAAGTAAGTCCTACCAGAGATTAACACCTGATCCAAAAATTACCCAACAGAAAGGATCAGGGTAAGTTCAATACAACCCAAGCTGTGCATCTCATATGTCACGGTGTGCATGAACTCCCCCATCAGCTTCTCACTACTTGATATCTTAGTCTATGTGACTTAGATTATCAGTGAAGTTCAGAGATCTCTGTTACCACATAGGCATCAATACTTAATACCCAGCAAACATCAGTCCATACATTATCCCAAATGTATGAATTCAATTCCATACCATTTTGTCATACAATATCATTCAAAAAGTGATCCACAATATTCAAAAGTGTAATTAACATAAAAAAACAACACTTAAATATTAAACCATCAAAATATAATATTTTTACAAATTTAAATAATATATAAACAAACAA
>Ga0123342_1007489_pt1 | contig 14368 bp, 5 predicted proteins | sample Turbeawhitnodule_FD_89960 | JGI IMG/M metagenome (GOLD analysis project Ga0123342, IMG submission 89960) | Root nodule microbial communities of legume samples collected from Mexico - Turtle bean Mexico white nodule | ecosystem: Host-associated > Plants > Roots > Nodule | place: Mexico: Nepantla...
ACACCTTGAAACCTAACAAAACCGAACCTCCGATTCCTTGCATTAAGCTTTCTGGAGATGAAGACATCCAAAACTCTTCCCCATCTTTGAAAAACTTTCCACATATCTCTTTCAAAGAAATGTTCAGAAAAGTTAGTAAAGAAGAACGAAATATCAGCCATTAGCCTGCTCACTGCCTCACCGGAAAACCCTCAACCTCACCGTGTTTCACTCCTACCTCATTTCTCTCTCTTCAACCATTTGAAGATTAGTATATTCTATTCTATTATAACCAAGAAACATCACACAATGTCTTCTCCTTGAAGTTTAGCTATAAATTGTAAATAATTTGTTATTCAGATAGTGTTATTTAATCGAGTAGTTGTGATCAAACATACTAATAGCTTAACCGATTAAATTGTTTTTCAATTTTACCAATTATAAAATTAACAATATAGATTACACCATAAAAATAATTCTAGTATTTTAATAAAAAATTATATTAACTAATTTAATATAAGAAATTAATAATTCTAAAGCAAATGAAAAATGGCCTAATCCAATGTCATTAGAAATTTTAATCAAAAAGCAAGAGAAAATTACTCTACACATGTCTTTGTTTTGACTCCAGTTAAAGTAGCAAAATTTGAAATAAAAAGACAACCCTTAATACTCAACAAATGTGGTATATGATTGCAAACAATTTAATAGCAAAAACACTTAATACTTAAAATATTTGTAATGCAAAATTTATTAAACTTATCCCTATTTATTCTAGGAATAATTTACAAACAAGAGCCAAATCCTGTTTCAAATTCCAAGATTTAATATATGTAGTATATGAACTATTAGTACCACATATGCTATTTACTATAATCATGCATATCAATTCTAGAACAACTTATATATGTTGATTGGGAAAACACAAGGGGTTTCCTTTGCATTGAACAATTTTAGCAACATATTGGAGACGTGGTAAAGATACTTAGACCATTGTTAGGCCTGTGTTGTGGTTCATTTAATTGATAAGATTATAATTACCCTTCAATTGTAACTGCCTAAATCCTTTATATATATACAAATATTTTACTTGAAGGCTTGTTTAATGAAATTTGGTGTTATTCTAATCATTAAAGCTTTAATATTTTATCTAATACATTACTATAAATCTAAATTATTTTTTGTAGAAAAAAAAGGAAGAATTGAAGAAATAGGTAGAAAAGTCTTTGAAAGATGAAGCCAAACTCATTGTAAAAGCAAATTTTGAGTTTAAAGTGAGATCATACTGCAAGAGGAAAGGTGTTTAATTGCAAGAAATTGTATACTTTTGCTAGTATATTATATAAGTCTCTTGGAAAAAATAATATTTGAGTTTTTCATTTTACTTTGTATGATTTGATACTTGTCAAGAACTTAACATTGAGCTAAGTTTTGTGTGAAAATTGATATATATTTTGATTTTTTACACTACTACTTCAAAATCATTAAATATAAACTAATTTTAGAGACTAATAATAATTAATTGATATATTGATTAAATTTTTTGATTTGATACTTGTCAAGAACTTAACATTGAGCTAAGTTTTGTGTGAAAATTGATATAGATTTTGATTTTTTACACTACTACTTCAAAATCATTAAATATAAACTAATTTTAGAGACTAATAATAATTAATTGATATATTCATTAAATTAGATATTATTTTAAAGACTAACAAAATTATTAATTTCTATTATTGATAAATTCTTTCTTAATTGGTATCTAAATTTGGTAGCAAAGAACTTAGTAGATAATTAGATACTAATTTAAAAATTATTTATCAATAATAGAAACTAATTTAGAAACAATAATTTTTTTAGTCTCTAAAATAATATCTAAAATTAACTTTTATTTAATGATTTTTCTTCTTAGAATATTTAATATATTAAATTGGGAGACTATTGATATATTATGATGTATTGACATGATTATGGTTTTCATATTTATTTATCTATTGGAATCTGTTGTTAGACCAAGTGTCAAGATTGTTTTTGTTGCTGAATAAAAAATTTGTCTTTAGAAAATAACTCCTCAGCCATGGATGGATGTATTTATAATATAGAGAAGTAGTGTAAGTTAATATTGTTTGAATAGAATAAAATTGTTGAAGAAGGGCATGCATTCATATTCAATTTTCTTGTGTAACCACAATGTGAACTTTTTTACATGTCTTGATTTATGCTACTTTCTACCATCAACTTTATTAAAGTGACTTAAAGTACCTTTAAGTAAAATAATTTAGTTTTGAAAAACATATATGTGTTTTCTTATTCATTTTTGTTTCTTTTTGATAAATTAGTTTATATTTTTTTAAACTTCAATTCAGTAACTTCTTCAATTTCATGATAAATTTAAATATAAAGAGATATTTAAATTCACATGTTCTTAAAAATTCTAAAAATAAGTTAAATTATGTAAACAGAACACCACCTAGGAAGAGAAAGAGATTAGTCTTTATATGTTTTAGAAAAACTTAATTATATATTATTAATTTTAATCGGTTAAATGAGGTTTTTAAATAAATTGAAAATTATTTTTATATAGGTGATTTTTTTTAACTAAATATTAATTATAATATATACTACCTTCATGGAATATTAATATTAAGGAAAATAATGAATCTACATGTTTAATATTTACTTGTATTTCATTTTCATTTATTTTCTACTTTTATTCAGTCTTCTGAATAACTCCAAAAGACATCCAAAAACACTCTTTCAAATATTCTAAAGTCAATTGGTACACACAATCTGGATTTTGAAATCAGAGAGGAAAACCCCAGCAACCTTTTTTTTAACCTTTCATCACCATCACTTCAATGATATCATAATGTTACTAATAAATAACCTTTCATCACCATCACTTCAATGATATCATAATGTTACTAATAAATAAGATAAGTTGATTAATTTAAAATTTATTTATAAAGAATTATTTTATTGATATAATAGGTTTATATTTAATTTTTTTTTATAAATACATATAATCTATCTATATATTTAAATTTTGATATAGTATTTTTATATATATTTTTTATTTTTTTTTAATAATATATTTTTTAAATGATTTTTGTTATTTGAATTGTTTGAAATACCAAGTAAAAAAAATAAAAAAATAAAAAATAAAAGATTCATGATACTTATATATTTTGAAACCATTATCTCAGTTCAGATCAACAAAGATACCTAATAAACACAGAATTGAAATGGAGGATTCGGTTAAAGATGCATCTGAGTGTAGTTCTGTTGAGCAACACAACATGAGTGTGTCAATGATAGAGAAGGGTTTGGGAAACTTTGGGTGGACAGAGTTCCTTCAATGCATCCTTGTGTCAGTGGCAATGTTCTTCGATTCACAGCAATTGTTCATAGCAATCTACACTGATGATTACCCAACATGGCACTGCACCAACCACACCTCAACATGCACCTCACATTCTCACATCTGCAACCTCCCAAAGTCCTCTTGGTCATGGGATGGACCCTCTTCTAGGACAATCATATCACAGTTTGGCCTTGAATGTGCCAGCAGCTTCATCACAGCTTTACCTCAATCCTCTTTCTTCCTTGGTTGCCTTCTTGGTTCCTTTCTCTTGGCCTCCTTGGCTGACACATCTCTTGGAAGGAAGAACATGATCATTCTCTCTTGTTTATCAATGTCCATGCTTTCACTCACCATCATGCTCTCCACCAACATTTGGATCTACTCTGCCTTGAAATTCCTCATTGGGTTTTGCAGATCATCCATCTCCACATGTTGCTTGGTGTTACTCACAGAGAAAGTGAGCACTGAGTGGAGGTTCACAGTGGGGATCATAGACTCTGTCTTCTTCACATCAGGGTACATGTCCTTGCCCTGTCTAGCTTATGCCAACAGAAATTCTCCATGGAAATATCTTTACCTGTGGACTTCTGTTCCTGCCATTTCTTACTCTCTCATTGCTTACCTTTTTGTCACCGAGTCTCCAAGGTGGCTTCTCATGCAAGGTCGAGTGAAAGAAGCAATGGCAATGCTTAAAGGAGTTCAGGAAAATGGTGCAAATTTAACTGAAAACCAGCCTCCTCAACAAGCTTTACACCAACAAAGATTTTGTCTTGCAGAAGAAACTAGTGTTTCACCAACAGACATGTCCTTATTTAGTACTCAATCATGTCTCCAACATAACTGTCTAAAAAGGGTTAATGTCTCATGCTGTGGTGGAGCAATGGATTTAACTGAAAACCTACCAGAAGAGCCTCCTCAACAAGCTTTACACCAACAAAGATTGAGTACTCTAGCAGAAGAAACTAGTGTTTCACCAACAGACATGTCCTTATTTAGTACTCAATCATGTCTTCAACATAAACAGAGTTATCTTCAAAGGAGTGAAGACAAAAAGAAAGAAGGGGTTTCATTTTTTCAACTTTACTCTTCAATAGCAATGTTGTTTAGGTAATCATACATTCAACCTTAATCTTTTATATAACCATATTACAACTCTCAAATATTATTATTTTAATATTTTTTCGTATGGTAATAATATATTTACAATCATACACCAGATTACAACTGGAAAGAAAAACAATTTTATACAATGGAACAATTTTAAAATTGTAAACTAATGCATTTCAATTTGCAGTTCTCAAAAGTTCATATCATTTAATTATAAATTTATCCTTTATTTTATATATTTATTTCTAAACTAATGAAAGACTGTATACAAGTAATCAAACTATGATTTTCCATGTTGTTCAGAGCAAGTTGGGCTCCAAAACGGATGGTGGCAGTTATGGGGTTAGGTTTTGGCATTGGAATGGTGTACTTTGGCATGCCACTAGCAGTGGGAAACTTGGACTACAACATTTACCTTGCTGTTGTGTTCCATGGCTTGATGGAAATACCCTCTTGCGTGGTGACCTATTTCTTGGGAAACTGTTCAAGAAAGTTATCCATTTTTGCATTCTCACTGGGAAGTGGAATATGTTGCATAGTGTGTGTGGTGATAAGCAATGGAGGAGAAGGTGTGAAGGTGTGGGTAGCAGTGGCATCGTTTTTCTGTGCATGCATTGCTTTCAACGTGTTTCTGATATACATGATAGAGCTATTTCCCACATGCGTGAGGAACACTGCAGCATCACTTGCGAGGCAAGCTGTGGTGTTTGGTTGCATATTCTGTCCGTTTTTGATATCTGCAGGGAGGAACAACAACATTTTCTCTTATGGGGTGTTTGGAGTGCTTATAATTTGCTCCACTTTCACCTTGTTGAGTTTACCAGAGACCAGAGGAGTGACTCTTTCTGATACAATGGATCAGCAAGAGAAGAAGGAAACTTCCTGCTAAATTGCAAGTGTAAGTCTGGGTTCTACAAGGGATAAAGTTAATGAATATATATAAAGTTAATATGAGAGTCTTTTCTACAAGTTTCGTAGGGTTGGTTGTTTGGTAAAAGGTCTCAATGTAAAGTCAGTTCCTCGGACTTAATCGAGTTAGGTCAAGTCAAATAATGTTATATCTAATTGAGACGAATTCAGAGTTGAGTTGATTTAAGTCGATGTTGAGTCAAATAATGTTAGATCTAATTGAGACTGATTCACTTCGAGTTGAGTTGATTTAAGTCCATGTCGAATCAAGTTCATATTAACTCCTTTTAGGTTGAATTTATGTTAAACAGTATCAGTTGAGTCGAACTTAAGTTGGGTTGTTTTGACTTAGTCACACAATTTAGGTTGACCTTTAATCTTTCAATTAAGTTGCAAATAGTAAAAATTAATAAAAGATAAATCTATAATTAATGTAAAATATTTGATAAATTTGTAATTTAAAACATGTTAAAAGACTTGTGCAATTTTAAAAATATTTAGGATTTAATTAAAGTCTTGTAACAGGCAAATCCATCTTTGGTTCTGATTCTAACCCAGGAAGCTTTCAGGATTAAGGGTTTTTCAACCCACTTCTTTAATAGGCCAATAAAATGGTATATTATAGGAGTGAGTTGAGATTGACCCATAAATTCACAACTCTCCTTGTAATGAATTAACTTATAAGTATAATTACACTTTGATAGTTTTACGTAAATAGGCTATTATTTAATATGTATAAATTATAATATATATCGTTTAATAAAATGTCTTTTTGACATTTTTTATGTTTTAAATGTAATTAATATTTTATAAAGTGGATAATGGCCTAACAAGATTATAAAAAGAAAACTCAAATTTTGTAAATTTGTTGACCTTATACATTTTGTAAGTTTTTCTGACTACCCACAAACCAAACACATTTTGATGCCACACTGATATATCACAGTTAAACTCAACCTTTTGATGAAGAATCACATTTGTAACTTCAAAGAACAACTCTAAGAAGCTTAAGGAACACATCTTACTCATCATTTTTGAGTTGTTGATGAAAAACACAGCCAATATAGTGATAAGTTTTTATACTTATTGGTGCATATCAATCCCTTATATGAATTTCACTCATTCATTGAATTTCTCCTAAAACTGTGTCTTATAGTTTTACATGAAACTTGCCTTGTAAAATTTGGTTATTCTTAAAAGTAAGTTTGTGTATTAAAATTTTACCAACAATTCAATACCAAACCCTTTGCAATTTTAATGAAAAAAATGAAAGCCAAAAGATTGTGCTCACTTACGAAGTAAACTATTTTAGGTACACTACCTAAAATTATAATGCTTGAAAGATCCATTCATTAAGGGGAACCATAATAAGTTACAACAATTATGAGTCAATTCATATGTGCCATCAAAGTTGTAGTTTCCCGAATGAAGACATTTTCTTGTCGAAGTATGAATCTATGCAAATTGTTGTTGTCCATACTATGGAGGGTTGGAAGATCCAATTATGCTCATCTATCTGGATTTCATCAATTTAATAATTTTTTTTATCAGAATAAATAAATAAAATAAAATGACACACTTCAGAAATGTTCAAACTCTTAAATAAACACTTTAAGAGTATCTCAATCCTTATTAAAAAATGGTCAAACCGAACCTTTTTAAAATATATCTGGATTTCATCAATTTAATAATAGAAGCCATGATCAACATGATACAACAACTACTCAATATGCAAAGTTTGAATCATAAATCAAGTAATGATCCTTTTCAAGTTTCATGAATGAGCCCAAGGAGATACATAACAAGAAAGGTAATATATTGAAGATGGAAGTCAACTTCATAATCTTTTGCTAAAACATAAAGCTTGTTTGAATTGGGAAACAAATTTTTCATTTTTTTACAAAATAATTATAAAGATATAACTTCATCTTCACTCTATTTCTTATTTTGAACACAACGATCGAGTACAACAAAAATATTTTACAATCACCATTCCAAAATAATAATATTTTAGGGTTGTCATACACTAATTAAACAATACTCAGTAATACAGATTTAGTAAGAAAATACCCTCAACTTCCTATTACTTGAGGTTAGCTTTTTGGATGATATGTCTCTAGGAATCTCTGGTACTTCCAATTTATGATGGTATATCAGGCCGAGCACAATATTCTTAGATCTTGTCACTGTTTCTCTCATTATAACCATTTTAACATCAAACACTAATGACTGAGGTATTTATGAATATGTATAGTTTAGCTAATATCGGTTTTGTTAATATATGGATTTTGGTCTGGTCCTTCCATTTTTTTTGTATTTTCTTTTTTTTAATAATACTTTTTTCCACGTGATAGCATATGATTGTTGTTATTTGAAGTGTTAACCTAGATGAGATGTCAAGTTGTATAATGATACCTAACATGAAAGTTTTTATGAAAAAAAACACTAATGACTGAGAAAATTAACATAAGAAATTTGTTTTTCATCAAACATGAATTTAGTATAAAGTCTAGTGCAATAACAGATAATTTCATGCAACCTTCTACATGACCGAATTCTAAAACACACTGATAATTCATTTAGAAAACTCTCACCAACTGACGAAGCTACCTTGTAAATAGACCATATATTTTATAGAACAAGTATACCATGTTGTAGCTTTGTCAGTGTCTGTTCAATTGAGGTGCAAACATTGATTGCAATAAATATGAAAAATGCAAAATAAATTACCAGAAAGAGTCTCTCATATCAAGATGCTCTTATTGATTGTCTTGCTGATTTTGCCCTTCAACATCAATGCAGGGAGAGCTGATTGCAACTTCTCCAGAGACATTTCGGAGGACAGTGGTTTCTATATGCACAGTAGATCTTGATTCAGATGCTTCCACGGCTTGTGTTTCTTCATTGTTCTGTGACTGTTCCATTTGTCAGTATATGTGTGAGGCATGACCATTGATCAGTGATCTAAACAGTTCAGTACTATTGAGAATAACCACAAATCTAGTATAAACAGTTATTCAATTGAATAACTCTAAATTCTCCTACAGTATCTTCCTATGAATCCTCCTTTATCTTTCCAAGAAGGCATTAAATTTATTTACTGTTTTTATTCAATACTTTCTTTGTAGAAAATCAGAAAGATATCAATATATCCATTAATATGACATGTTTACACTTAGAATTTTGAAAAGGTATATTCTATTGATTTGTCATAAAAAAAAGGTCAAGATTAAAACCATGTGGGGCAGAGTAGTAACTTGCAAACACTCCTTCCCAAACAGTTATCAATTAAATAGTCATAAAACCATTTATATGTAAAACTCAGTGCTGCAAAATGAGTACAAAATGATCGAAGTTGGTGATATCTACCTGCAAATCAGATGTCTGTGTTGAAGATTTAGCTATGGTTAGTAAGGAGAAGCGGCAGAGAGGGCAGGTGGTGTGGGTGGCAAGCCAAAGATCAATGCAGCCCATATGAAATGTGTGGCCACATGCAGGTATCTGTTGAAGCCTATCCTCTGACTGGTAGTCCAAGAGGCATACTGAGCATCTACAACAAAACATATTATCCATGAAGAAAGCTAAAAAATGAAAACATAATTTCTTGGTCCAACAAATGTATTATGAAGTGAACTTTAAGCCTAATTCAACCTTGTCCGATAATGGCCTGATAGCGGGTGGTCTGATAAGTCCTACAAACACTCGTTAAGATAGACTCGAAAATGAATATGATACCATATTAAAAAATGGACTTTAAGTCTAACTCAACCTCATAAAATCAGCTTATGAGGTGAGGTTTGCACCTACTTATAAAGAATGAAATGTCTCAATCTCTAGTCGATGTGTGATCTCCAATAAAATGAAGCTCAAAGCTAAGGGCATCACGAGCAAATCCTAGAGCATTATTTGGGACATTTCTTTAACAGATTTCCTGACATCAGTTGACAGACATTAACTCCACAACACTGCAACATTGTCCTGTCCTTAAGTATTTACTTAACTTCAACTACAACATTAACAGAATCAGAGCCCACTAGTGATATGGCTAAGAATATGTATATAAGTGGAAGGCAACTCTCTCCCTAAGAGTTACTTTTGGGATTAAATTAGACCTTAACTGAAATTCTAAGATAGCATCAAAATCAATCCTAATATTTGTTATTAGACATATCATGTCACCTCTTACTATACCTCCTATAACAAATGTTCTGTCCTGAGAACTACTCACTCAAAAGTTTTAGTCCTCAATGTAAAATGTGTGTTGAAAAGACTACATTGCTAATATAATTAAAATACGGTATATAAGTAGGAACAAATTTCATCCATGAACCAAGTTTTAGAACTAGGCCTTAGCATAGATGTTAGAGAATATTGTGCCTATTGGGTTGCCTACAATTGGACCTTTCTCAGGACACCCAAAAATGTTAGAGATCTAACATGACTATAACAGTGTGTATATTTGAGAAGCATCTCTCATCAAATAACTCATAATGATCAAATAACTTGGTTTTAGAGCTTAATAAGGCCTAAACTCAAATTCAAACATGATTTAAAAGTTATGGAATAAAAACAAGGGGGCAATGATAAAAGAAAATGAACTCACTGGGTATCTTTGACAGAGAAGCTTTCCTTGTAGACAATAACTGGCAGCATCTCTCTGTGTTCTTTGTTCAAGCCCAACTCAGTCTGGTAGAGCAGCACCCAGAAGAAAATTGAACAGAAAGAAATGCGAATGAATCGAAGTGGGTGAAAAAGAGTGTAACTTTGCTTACAGTGGAGATGGCATTGTGGTTGTGGTCGTCGAGGTTGTTGGGAAGACCAAAGTGGGTGATCCAATGGAGCCTGGTTCTTGGTCGGAGGTAGAAGAGGTAGAAGAGAAAGAGGAGAATGAGAGTGAAGAAGATGGGGACACAGAAGATGAAGGCTCTGTAGAGTCTGAGTTCGGTTGAAGCCTCAGATCTGGTGGCGGCGGCGGCGGTGGCGGCGGTAGACCAACAGCCGCAGGAAGAGTCGGAGTCGGAGCAGCCACAGGAATAGCCTTCAGACATCACTCACTCCAACATCCAACTTCCAACAAAACAAAAACATAAGAGAAAATCAAAATTTATGTTTAAATGTTAATGTGATGGATGATGTTTTGTTGCGTAAGGACAAGGAACTGAATAATTCACTCCATCAACACACACACACATCAAATTCAATCATCTTCTTCTCTTTGCAATTCAACACACAAACGGATAAATCGCACCAATTATTCATTATTTAATTCTTATTTCAAATAGTTTCGATAAAAAATATTATTAAATTTCTTCATCACATAGAATTAAGGTGTAAACCTAGTTAAAATGTCATTATCTTCTAACATTAAGAGTCATGTGTTTAAAAAAAGTAACTAATAAATATGATCACTATTTTAAATGAAAAAGAGACGATAAAAGGAAAAATATGGAGGAAAGTACAGTATATATAGAATGTAACTCAAGTATAAATAATGTATATTTATCATTATTCATAATTATCAGGTTTTATTTATTGTGACAGCAAATATATATTGGTATTTTTAAAACGTGTTGTTGTTTGAATAAAAGTATATTGTTAGGCTAAATAAAAATCTGATTAAATAGATTTGGTCTATTTAAAATCCTGGGTTCAAATATATGAACTCTTTTTTTTCCTCTCAAAAGTCTAGTAGGTTTGATATCCACAAAGTTTGACTTTTAGGTTTTTTAGTTTTTTTTTTAAAGTCTACGTGTTAAATATCTCTTTAGTTTTGTATTTTGATGTGAAATTGATTTTTTTTTTTTTTAAACTTTAGATTTTTGGATACTTATAATAAGAAAATTATTAGAGTAAGTTTTTACTAGTTTTTTTTTCATGAGAAACAAATTTTCAATGTGAACTAAAATGTTAAAATATTTTATATTGATTTATTGCTGATATGAATATTATAATATTATAATTTGTTATGTATTGATAAAAAAAAATTTCAATAATTTTTTTTATTACAAATACCAAAGTTTAGAATAGGAAACAAAGAACCATTTATGAAGAAAATATATTTAACTCTTTTATATAAAAATTTGTCAATATGAATGTGATAATGTGGAATGAGAAAATCTTCTTCAATAATATATTAATTCAATTTGATATTTTAACTGTTTTGTTATTTTAGAAATTTATCCCATTTTTTCTAGTTTAAATTTATCTATTTATATATATATATATATTAATGTTTTTAAAATTGTAAAAAAATTAAAAAGAAAGGGGTAAAAGGACAAAGTGTAAACATAAGATTAAAAAGGAAAGGAAGGACAAAGTTATTGGTTGTGATTGATTTAAAAGGAAAGGCAAGAGAAGAAAAAGGGAAGGATAACATAAATCCTAAATTTTTTCTTTTTAAATAAATTTTTAAATTTATACTTTTCTAAAATTGTATTATTTAAATTAAAAAAATACGAATATACATATGCGAGAACACATGTATTTTTACTAATATATTACAATATAAGTTAAAATAATATGAGTTTCCTTTATATAATAAAATATAACTTAATTTCTATCAATAAAATAAATATATAATCAACTATGTTTAATACATAATCAATTAGTTCTCACTTATTTATATAAAATATGATTCACAATACTCACACAAACCATGAGGTAAAATATTAATAGCTAATTAGTTAATACTTAATTTTTTTATTAATAATATAAATTCTTTTAGATATCAATTAGTTATTTTTTTAAAAAATATTTTTATTTAATAATATTTTTAGTGTTAATATATACTATACTATGTGTTTAGTTTTATTAGAAGAATTGTGATGGAAAATGTGCATGTGAAACTACAGTACAAACAATTGAGAAATTAAGTTTGTTGCAGTTAATCACCATGTCATGAATACTAAAATCACACATAATTATAAAAAACTTTATTGAAACTTTTAAAGCTATTTTAAAGCAAGTGAAGAAAATATTTAAAATTTATTGTAATATAAGATACTGTTTCTCAATTTATTTCCACTGAATTAATTATGTCCCTCAACTTATATATCTCTGAGTTAAATCTGAAGCCACGAAATTTGATGGTAGATTAGATATAGTGCATGCAGAAACAATATCTATGATACACTGAATTTGATTCACCACGACAATCTTTTAAGCTGATCATAGTATGTTAAATAAATTAAGATTAATTAATCAACAAATCCTTGAGGAGACAAAGTAAGTGTTTCATGAGATTAAATTATGTTTAGACTTACATTATAAAATTAAATGATATAGGTCTCAGTTTTAGATGACCCATGCAAGTGTTTTTGTTTTAGATTATGTTTTCGAATGGGTTTGGGGACTAGAGAATGATTGCTTCTACTTCCGTGTCCGCTCGATTTCACATTTTCGATGCTCCTCGATGCGTTCACCCTCCTGGTTGTGCTTCCCTTCCCTCGGTCGTCCTACTGTTCAGACGGGGGTGGTACCTGCGGAAGGCACTCCAATGCTCAAGTCAGTGGGGTATCGGCACTCGGTTGTTAGAGTACTGTAGATAATGACGTACCTTTCTCCTTGAAATGCGTGATATTTTTATTATCTTAATGGGCCTTTACTATTGGGCCAGGTTAGGGGAGCTGGTTTGCGCTTAGGGTTGTGTTAAGCCACCCTTAATTGTTGATTAGTCTCGCTAATCCGGTCAACCTTTGACTTGAACGTTATGGATCGGTCGACCACGTGTGTAACGCGGTCGCCTCTTTATCGTTTGGGTGGCGGCATGGGTCGAGTACTGACCGACTCAGTGAGTCGTCCGGTCGTACCAGTACAGTGACGCCCACCGTAAGAGGGCACTATTCCCAGCCCCTATTTATAGCTCGAAGACATCTCGGAAAGCCAAATGTCACAAGATCTTACCGTTGAATTTGCTTGATCCAACGACCCACATCGCTTGGCGCCCAAAACCCCCCTCATAAATGCGCGAAAAATTTCAGGTGAAACAGATGAGTATTCACCCACGAAAAAAATCAAACAGTTTCACACACAAACGAACCTTCCTTTCAGCTCTGACAGTGATGAATAAAAAATTTATTGCCAATCTTGTGGGACGAATCTGGGGCTCGAATCTCAGCCAAAACTCAGTAGACATAGTCACGAACGTCTGGTAAAAATTTCAGACCAAAATACCACAGGATTAAGGCGTAGTAAGTCCCAGACCGAGAGTGAACAAAACTGGTTTTCCGAAAACGAAACATCCTGGATTTTCTACCCCGTATCTTCTTTCTGTGATTTGTTTATGGACGTGCCTCCTTACCTAGATGCAAACAACATAGAAAGGTACTTGTGTGATTTTTTTCGGCGCAATACGGACCCAAAATAAAATTTCAGAAATTAGGGAGAAATTTCACAAGTTTCGGTAGAGGATAGCCTTGGTTTGCACAAAATTTCTGAAAAATTCTCCCGAAATAGTTTATTCCTGACATACCACGTAAGAATCTCCACTGAATTTGGAACAAAACGCGACAAATTTCAGGTGAAACAGATGAGTATTCACCCACGAAAAAAATCAAACAGTTTCACACACAAAAGAACCTTGCTTTCAGCCCTGGCAGTGATGAATAAAGAATTTATTGCCAATCTTGTGGGACGAACCTGAGGCTCAAATCTCAGCCAAAACTCAGTAGACACAGTGACGAACGTCTGGTAAAAATTTCAGACCAAAATACCCCAGGAGTAAGGCGTAGTAAGTCCAAGACCGAGAGTGAACAAAACTGGTTTTCCAAAAACGAAACGTCCTGGCTTTTCTACCCCGTATCTTCTTTCTATGATTTGTTTATGGACGTGCCTCCTTACTTGGGTGCAAACAACATATGAAGGTACTTCTGTGAATATTTTCAGCGTAATACGAACCCAGAATAAAATTTCAGAAAGTAGGGCGAAATTTCACAAGTTTCGGTAGAGGATAGCCTTGGTTTGCACAAAATTTCTGAAAAATTCTCCCGAAATAGTTTTCTCCTGAAATTC